>ERZ780154.1132-NODE-1132-length-14639-cov-2.58873_pt1 | contig 14639 bp, 13 predicted proteins | sample MGYA00511568_ERZ780154 | MGnify/ENA primary metagenome ERZ780154 (study PRJEB29588, sample SAMEA2142525) | human gut metagenome | biome: human gut; feature: human-associated habitat; material: faeces | place: Denmark | collected 2008/2010 ...
GTGCGACGGATGAAGCGGCCCACCCGGGTGATCCGGGGATCATCCTCCATCTTGAACATCAGGCCGTTCATTTCGTTCTGGGCCATCAGCTCCTTTTTGCGTGCCTCCGCGTCCGCATACATGCTGCGCAGCTTGTGGATGTAGAACACACGTCCATTCCGACCCACCCGGCGCTGCTTGAAGATCAGCGGGCCGGGGCTTTCCAGCTTGAGCGGGATGGCCACCAACGCAATGATGGGGATACTGATGATGCACCCCACGATGCCGCCTACGATATCCATGGTCCGTTTCAGCACCTGATCCCGCAGCTTGAGCTCCACCGTGCCCATCGTCACAACATTGCCGCCCGCACAGCGGCTCAGTTCCCGGCTGATGCGCACTGCACTGGTCTCATCACAGCAGGCTTTTTCAATCCGGTCCAGCACCGGCAGGCGGAAATGGACCGTCAGCCCCATGCTCTCCATCTCCTCGAGATAGGGCAGCATGTTCTCCTCACTCTCCTGCGCCACATCCAGATACACTTCATCCAGCGCTGCCTGCCGCAGCCAGTCCATGAAATTATCGAAGTTCGCCTCGATCTTCACCCCATCGATCTCAGTGTGAAGCTGCTCCGGGGCAGCTTCCAGAATGGCAAGACCTGTCACGCGCTTGGACCAGTCCTTTTTCAGCTCTTCCAGAATGGGGCTTGCGTTCTCCTGCGTGGTCACCACTCCCACAAGGCTCTGAATCCCCTTGGTATAACGGGAGCGTACCAGCATCTTTTTGAGGACAGCATGAGCGCCCGTCATCACAAAGACATCGATGACGGGCACAAACACCAGAAAATAGCGGGAGTGCAGCATGGAAGCCTTGGTCAGCGCCAGACAGGCCGCATCAATGAGAGTCAGCAAAAAATTGAACCGCACCGCAATTTCAACTTCACGAATCGGAGTGCGGTTCACGATATTTTCGCTCTGATCAAATGTAAAAAAAGTCAGAATATAGGCCAGCAGCAATAAAAAACAGGCTTCTACCAGATCGTCCAGCTGGAAGTCCCCCATCTTGTGCAGAACACCTGCGGTCAGCCCCCACGCCAGCCCAATGCTGAGAACCAGAGAGAGCAGATCAATCAGAAACAGGTATCCATACTGCAGTTTTTCACGTTTCGTAATCATACTGTTTCGTTGTCTCCATTTATTTTTACCATTTTATCATATCGGGAGAAGGGTTGCAATAGATGGAGATCGAATGCGTGCTGCTTTTGTCGGCACACTGCAAATGTGTTGTGCCATTTTACGAAAGCACCTTATCGCACCCAAAATGGTCAGCAAAAAGCGCCCTTTCTCTCGCATCACACAAGAGAAAGGGCGCAGTCAAGCTTTATTCAACTCAGGAGAAACTCCGATCAGCAGTTCTCAGCGAAGTGCTTAATGGTACGAACCATCTGAGAGGTGTAAGAGTTCTCGTTGTCGTACCAGGACACGACCTGAACCTGATAGGTGTCATCGCAGCTACGCTGAATTTTTGCACTTTTCCAAGTAGTTCTTCACAGTTTCGTAACAACAGTTACAGTACCAGAACATACCGTTGTCGTACCAAAACCGGTTTGTTCGTACCACAATTATATCACGTTTCAGCGTCATTTGCAAGAATTCAATCCGTTTCGCTTCTGACCTGCCTTTTTCAGATTTCAGCGTATATTTTTACGACATTCCACGGTTCGAACCCCTTGGGTCTAGGGCTTCCGCCGGGGCAGCAGCTCTCCCAGACACTCTCCTCAGAAGCGCTATGACAGCTAGATTGCCAACATGTTCCTGCTGATTAACCGAAATTTCTCCGGACGTGATTTTGAGCCATGGTGTGGGAAATGTAGTCATTTATGTTTGACATAGAACAACTCTATTCATTCCGAGTCACATCAATTACCATTTACATAAGAAAACCGCGTGAACTGCCAGAGCTATAACTCTACGCTCCGACTGATCCACACGGCTCTAAAATATTTATTTCAGCTTTGCGAGGATCTCATCTGCCGTCATACCGGATGCCAGCAGCTTCTTCAGCACATCCTCAGCTTCGGCTTTCTTTGCGGATTCCGCTGCTTTGGTTTCGGCTTTGACCTTTTTAGCTTCAATTCTGGCGATTTCCTTATCGATAGATTTCAGCTCAGCTTTCTTGGTTTTCAGGTCAGCTTTCAGCGCATCGATATTAGCGGTGATGGATTCGATTTCAGCAGCAGCGGCTTCCTTTGCGGACTGCTTTTCGGCAATTTGTGCAGCAAAGTCAACGGTTGCTTTTACGGTCTTGGGCTTGTTCTTGCTTCCTTTGGGACGGGGCATAGGGGACACCTCCATTCAGTATTTATAACATAAGTATAGCATTACAAATATTGGATGGCAAGAAATATATATCGGCATAACTTGCGTTAGACGGCGTAACCCTTGCCCTTGATGGCCTCCACGACCTGAGAGACATACTTCTGACAGGTAACATGGTCAGGGGCTTCCACCATCACGCGCACCAGAGGCTCCGTACCAGACTCGCGCACCAGAATACGACCAGTGTTACCAAGTGCTTCAGCACAGCCTTGACTGCTGCCTGCACTGCCTCATCATCCTGTGCGGCTTTCTTATCGGTCACTCGAACATTTTCCAGAACTTGCGGGTAGATCTTCAGCGGGGCGGCCAGCACACTCAGAGGCTTCTTCTTGGCCAGCATGACCTCCATCATCTTCAGGCTGGTCAGGATTCCGTCACCGGTGCTGGCGTACTTGGAGAAGATGATGTGGCCGCTCTGCTCACCGCCGATGCGGCAGCCGTTCTTGGCCATATACTCGTAGACATACTTGTCGCCCACGGCAGTCTTGGCATAGCCGATGCCCTGCTCGTCAAAGGCCTTGTACAGACCAAAGTTGGACATGACCGTGGTGACCACAGTATTGGTCAGCAGCTTGCCACGCTCCTTCATGTAGCAGCCGTAGATGTACAGGATGTGGTCACCGGTGATCACATTGCCCTTTTCGTCCACGCAGAGGCAGCGGTCTGCATCGCCATCATAGGCAAAACCCACGTCCAGACCCTTTTCCACCACAAACTTCTGCAGACCCTCGATGTGGGTGGAGCCTGCGTTCAGGTTGATGTTCAGGCCGTTGGGCTGGTTGTTGATGACATAGGTGTCTGCGCCCAGCGCATCGAACACGCTCTTGGCAATGTTCCAGCTGGCACCGTTGGCGCAGTCCAGACCCACCTTGATGCCCTTGAAGGAGTAGATGCCCAGGCTGATCAGGTAGCCCATGTAGCGGTTGCGGCCTGCCACATAGTCCACGGTGCAGCCGATATGCTCCCGGTGGGCAAAGGGCAGCTCCGGCCAATCCTGATCGAAAACATGGAGTTTGCCGTCGATGTAGTCCTCCACCAGCAGCAGGGTCTCCTCGGGCATCTTTTCGCCGTAGCAGTCGATCAGCTTGATGCCGTTGTCGTAGAACGGGTTATGGCTGGCAGAGATCATAATGCCGCAGTCAAAATCATCCACACGGGCAATGTAGGCCACGCTGGGGGTGGTGGTGACGTGCAGCAGGTAGGCATCCGCGCCGGAAGCGGTCAGGCCCGCCACCAGGCTGTACTCGAACATGTACGAGCTGCGGCGGGTGTCCTTGCCGATGACGATGCGGGCAGGCTCGTTGTTGCCGCTGCGCTCCCGCAGTGCATTATAATACCAGCCCAGAAAACGACCCACCTTGTAGGCGTGGTCTCGCCGCGGAAGCCGTCGGTTCCAAAATACTTTCCCATTTTATTCTGCTCCTTATAATTCGTTTTTAGCGATTATTATACAATTTCCTAAAGCTGTTAAAAGCCACAATTAAAACGATAAAGAAATCCTTATAGGCATGTTCATAATTTTCGCTTTACAAATGCGAGAATCTGTTTTCTTTCTTCCGATGTCATAATAAACTTATATATCATACACACATAAATTGATACAAAAAGGAGAATTTGCATTCCAAGTTGAAGCAGTCCGGCGCTGTTCCAAGATATATACTTCTTTATCAAAAGTGCCAGAATCATTATTGCCATGGACGCTGCGATAACCTTAAAAGATTCTTTCCAGAATTTTACAATGTCAAGACTTGCTTTTTTCAGGTAATACCAGTTCATAATCAGTCCACTTGTAATGAACATCGACAGTCCCGTCGAGATTGCAGCACCGATGATACCGAAATACGAAGTAAGTATCACAGTAGTAACAACATTGATCATCGCACTTAACAGATAAATTTTTGCACGAAACCCGTACTGCTTTTTCACCTGCAAAATTGCCAAAGCAAGGTTCTGGGCGAGGTCAACCGAAAATGGAATCATAACCACAATAGCCACATAGTACGCTTCTGTATACCCTTCCCCAACCCATATCAAAAGGAACTCTTTACCAAACACAATAAACCCAGAAAGAATTAGCATAATGATCATAAATGTCACTCGCCCAACTCTCACAAAGAGATCCGATACTTTCTGGTTTCCGTTTTCTTCTTGATACAAGATGCTAACTTTCGGATAGAATACACTGGCAATTTGAGTACCAAACTGCATATACATCATATAAATCTGAGCGCCTACAGAATACACCGCTACAACTGCTGTACTAAAAAGTTTGCCCAAAATCACTTGGTCAGTTTTCCAGAAAATTTGATCTGCAATACATCCCAGTAGAATAGTAGCTGAAAGTCCAACAATTTCCCTAATGACTTTTCGATTTTTTTTCTTCTTTACGATTTTTATTTTCAACTTGTGGGTCACATATAGGTATCGCATCAAGACGGTCAATACGTTGAGCACCACAATTACTGTCGAAACCGTAATCGCATACGGGATTTTTCGCACGCATAGAATTACAAAAAAAGGCTGTGCTACTTGAATTATAATAGCCAGCACCTTCAGAAATGTAAATTTTTCGTGCCCGGTAAGGATTGTTAAATAGACAGACCCTAACATGGTCACCATCATATTGGCAAAAAGCAAAAGCAATATTGCTGAACTTTCTTTCATTTCAGCCGCACTAAAAGAACTCGCATAGAAACGCCTAAAAGCAAAAAGTACAACAACGCCAACAATGGCCATCAAAACAGCCATCACTCTATATATGACTTTTGCCATTGACAATGTCACATCCGCAGCCTCTCTGTCTTGGCTCCCTAAGGCATTACAATAATTTCTCAGTACGCCCGTTGACATGCATGATTCAAAAACAGATATGTACGAGAAAAAAGAACCAACAATCTGATATAGTCCGTACTCGCTTTGTCCAAGATACCGTAGGAGAATTGGCACATAGATAACACTAACCGCAACGCTTAAAACCACTTGAATGTATGATAATATTGCACCTTTTTTTCTTTCACTCATCATTAATCATTGATCTCCAACCACGATTTGCAACAATGATTTTGTCACTCTCTCATTTTGATTACTTTAGCTGGATTTCCACCAACCGCTGCGTTCGAAGGGATATCATGGGTAACAACCGCGCCGACACCAATAACTGCGCCATTTCCGATTTTCACCCCCCCCCCTAAGATGATGACCCGACTCCCAATCCACACGTCATCTCCTATTATGATTGGGTGCATTTCAGAAAAGCCCTGGTCTATCATTGGAATATCTGTTCGCTTAATCTGATGATTTGTTGTATAACACATTAGCTCTGGACCAATCATTACATTATCACCGATAGTTACTTTTCCACTGATAATAGAATCTTCGCCAATTCCGGATCTTTTTCCCAAAGTAACCTGCTCACTCAATCGCACATTTTTCTCAATGTTAATATCTTTCTCAGTTTGTTCATTATTTCATCCGCAAAAACAAAATGCTCGAAATTTCCTTCCTATTTCACCAATTCTAAATGGCCCCACGCTGGTCCCAGACGCAGGCAGATGGCAAGCAATCACCTTGTATAAAACTTTATACAGAATCATTTTGATAGTACCTCATTATAGATTTTCCATACCGTCTCATAACATGCTGCTTCGCTCATGCCTTTTTCATCCAAAATTTCATTTGCCATTTTACTTCTTCCTAGCACCTTCGCCTTTTCTACCGCCTCTATCCAGCATTGAATCGGTTCATTTAGACTAACACTCAAAACACTATTCAATACTTTGACTTCCGGCTGAATTTTGTCTGAAACAACACATGGTAAACCATTTGCTTCTGCCTCCAGTAGGGATAGACCAAAGCCTTCACTCCTAGAAGGAAACATGAAAACATCCATTGCGTCTAAAAACTTTGTCACGCCCATCTGTTTTCCAGTAATAATGACATCTTCTTCTATTTTTAAATCTTTGGCTTGTTTTTTTAAATCCTGCTCTCGGTTCCCTCCACCGACTAACAAAACTTTTACAGGAATACGTTTTTCTTTTAGGATACCTGCAATGTCTAGAATCAGTTCCTGATTCTTCACACCATTAAGTGAACCCGTGTGACCAATCACAAAATCTGACTCCTTAAATCCCAACTCCTCACGGCAGCTGTTTCTTTCATCATCTGAATACCGATACCGATTGATTTCAATACCATTCGGAACCACTTTGCCAACTTCTCCAAAAGACTCTTGCCCATATAAATAATTTCCCGCAGCTTTACTGCATGCAATAAAAGCATCCGCGTGTCGTTGCATTAGTTTTCGCATACAAAGCATGTACAGCTTCATCGAAAGCGCTTCATCTTGTTGCAAAGCCACTCCATGCGAATGACATACCACTTTATTTATGCCTGCATCTTTTGCCGCCTTTGCAACAATTCCATTTGTTCCAGCCATGTGGCAATGGACAATATCATATTCTCTATGGGTTTCAAAAAATGCTTGCAGATTATTATATAGATTTATCTTCGTCTTGTCTGGCTCTGGAATATGGTAAATTTTTATTCCAGCTTTTACGAGATCATCCTCGTGATCTGATTTTTTTCATCACAAATCAGGCAGCCACAGTCGCATTTTTCACTCAAGTATTGCAACATGTTTTTTACAAAGTTTTCTAATCCTCCGATATTCATTGTTCTTACAACTTGAAGTATTCGCATTTGTTGATTTTCCTTTCAACCACGTAGTTTACTTGATTACGTAAATATATCATTTAATGATAAGACAATTTGATATTATTCATATGCTTTTTTCACTCAACCGATAAAATGCATCAAATAAGAAGAACAATATAGACCAAAGTGTCACGCCCTATATATACGCTTAATTCCGGATTATACAATAACATAAGGAATCAGATTCTTTGTCAAAAAAGGAATTTATAATTTCTCATAAAATCAGCATTTACGTTCAAAAATCTCACAAATACAATAAAGAATACGATCAGGACTATGCTTGCCACAATTGCACGGTTCTCTTTTATCTTAAATATTTTTCTTAGTTTTGCCACTGCATAGTTATTTGCAATAGCAAAGTATTCTGTCATCCGCACAACCAGCGCTTGCGGAATCGATCCAATCAGAAAACCTATCACTCCAATATACAGATTTTTTTCAGAACCATCTTCCCTGTTCCGAGTGAATTCGAGATAGAGTAACACCACAAAGCACAATCTCAGAACAAAGTTTATGGCATTTGATGATTCCCCTGCTGCATTCAGATACATACTGTAACGTGTGTCGACATAATTTGCCATGAAGTAAAGAATATACGATATCAGCCTTTTTCCAGCAAAAAACACAGTCACGCCTATCAAAAGACTCCCTGGAACAATTTTTCGAGCCGGAAGTTTCCGAATCACCCACAACGCAATAATTGCCGCAATTGCAATATAGGCCGATGTATGAAGCAGTGTTGCCAAATATAGTAAAAGTGCTTTTTTTATGAGAGCGTTCTTTTTAAATTTATGTTCCAGCACAAACCAGACAACAAGATTTGCCAGATTCTGTCGCAATAGAACGCAAAAGAACCAAATCATTTGCTGTGAGAGATATGCAAACAAAAAAAGCCCCTTTTCTTGCTGTTTAAGCTGCATATCTTCTATGATCAAAATCAAAATCCCAAAACTCAACGTTACATAAACCACTTGAAAAAACTCATAGGTCGGTACAATTGTTTTTGTAATCGAAGCCAGTAGAGTAAATAGCCAGCCAAATCCCCATTCGTCCTGAATTTCTCTTTGAAACACGAAAGGATTCCACTCAAACTGCAATAAATTCGGCACTGCCGTGTGGAACCACTCCTGATATACCTGTGCGTCGCTTCCGCCTAAGTCTATATTACGAAATGCCATCAGAAACCATAGTCCTATAACGGCCGTTGTATACAACGCTTTTGATTGTTTTGGTCTACACCAAGCAGAATAGAACAATACGCAATCAATCACAAGAAAATAAATCACACCAAACCCTCATTATTTCAGATACTTTCTCTTCCAGTAACTGTATAGCATCATACCCGGCAAAGCAGTCAACATCATTCCCACCGGTCTGCCACTTGTCGAAAGCGTTTTCCCCAAAGAATACCCTGCACACCTTGCATAGACCCAGTAAAGCAGCATTTCTTTAACTCTTCTTCTAATGCAAACTCTATTGTCAAGATACATCCGGCAATCATCCATCATTCCCAATGGACATTTCATCCGCAGAGCACGTCCGCTTTTTGTCAAGCCACCTTCCAGATACTCACAAATGTAAATCGTTTTGTTTCGGTATACGGTTTTGTAGTTCATCGCCAATGTGTTCCAAAACCATCCCTCTGGAAAAAATCTTTCTCCCTGATAAACTGGAAACGGATTTTTTTTCAGGAGTACCGTCCTCACAACCTCGCAACGATCTCCTTTGATTTTTTGATTTACCCGATAATGGATGTCATCGTCAATGTAGACATCCTGTGCATTTGCAACACTCAGATGACTTCCATCCTTTTTCCCTTTAAAGTAACTCATACCGCAAATATCCGCACAATTTCTATATAAAGGCCATTCTTTTTCAACGGTTTCTATTGCGTCATCTGTCAAATAATCATCACTATCAAGAATCAGAACAACTTCACCTTTAATATATGCGTGAGCAAAATTCAGCGCAGTGTGCTTTCCTCCGTTTTCTTTTTTGTGGTATTCCCACTGAAACGGAAGATCATAGTTTTTTAGCTTCTCGAAAATTGAATCTGTGTCATCTGTACTTCCATCATCAATTACCAACCATTGAAAATTTGTGCTTGTTTGTCCGCAAAGGCTTTCAATCAATTTAGGAAGTGTTTTGGCACGATTGTATGTAGGAGTTAAAATCGTTACCATTATCGTATCATTCATATGTTACACTCCATGCCTCTTTATCAACTCTTTCAGTAAGTGCAAATACTGCGCAATTGCCGGACGCATATCTGGGGTATACCAAAGTGCAAAGGCCTTAGTCCTCTTTCTATCGCACAACCATTGTCTCAAGGTAATATTTCCACATACAACGTGCCTCAAGTCCAATGCTTCATCCATTGCATAGAAGCCTTCATTCATACATTCGATATTATAATTATTCAATTTTGTTTCTCCAAGTTTTTCCATGTACCATATTAGTGGATAATAAACATTCGTCTCCAACGCATAATAAACCGCCCCGGAATTTCTCCAATTCACTTCGTTTAAGTATATTTTCCCATTAGCTTCAAGTGCTTCAACATCAAAAAGGCCGTCGTATCCAATTTTGCGGAAAGCACTTCTTACTTTTCCGTAGAATTCGTCAACTGCTTGCTTATCTTCCAAACGTGAATAGCTACTACTTCCTCCAACAACAGGCCATACTCTAATTTTATTTAAATTAATCCAGCATTTCCTTGTTTCATGAATTGAGCCCGCCATCAAATACTCTGTATCATAATTCAGGTACTCTTGCACCAAAAATCGATGATAGCCTTTTTTTCGGAGTTCTTGGAGATATACTACGGTTTGAGTTTCTGTATCACATTTACGAATATCCGATTTTTCGCCCTCTGCACTGACAACCGGCTTTACGATGCATGGATAGATCATATCCTCCGGCAGTCGAATATCGTTCAAGTCCACCACACAGCTTTTTGCCATTGGAATTCCATAGGTTTGAGCAAATTCAACCTGTTTTTGCTTATCCATCAACTCTGCAATTTTTCCTTGCTGTCCACCAATGGAGGGCAACAAAAAGTGTTCCTTCAATCGATCAAGGTTCAAATCAATTTCTTCTGCTGCCCCATCCGAGTATGGAATAACAACAGGCTTTTCTTTCTCATTCTGAAAGGCATTCAAAAGGAACTCGACAATTTCGTCGTCCGATTTAATCACCCACGTTTTAGCCCAATATTTCGATTTTCGGACAAAACCATGCTCTGCGCCCTCGCCGACAATAATGCCATACGGTTTGATTCCATTTACACCAAAACTACGGGCCAAACCCAGCCCGTTGTGATGATTTCCTCCAATTAAAATCACCTTATTCTTCAAATCACCCATACACTTTTACTCCTTAGATCCCTTTATCCCTCTCAGGAAATAAATTGCGTGTTCTATTATTTTTCCAAGGATTCCCTGATTTTTTACAGAGTCATATTTTTCCATAATTTCATCCGCACTTCGAAACAGCGATGCGTATTTCTTTAAGAAGTCTTCCAGATATGCAAAGTCTTGTTCCTGCATATTATTAGGATGATAGACAAACGTATAAATGCCTTGCATTGGAAGCTTATGGGGTGTATCAAATAGCGTCGGTAGGAAATAAACGCCATCTCTTTGATACGGATGAAGGGCATATCCGTCCGAAATATACATAGGACACCCTTCCGTCTTCATCAATGCAATCGCCTTGACGGTTGCTTCATCATAGGTATGGCAAGGCGCAAAGAAACAGGTCGGCGTTAGTCCATGCTCTTTGAGTATCTGATATCCCTGCTTCAACATTTCATACTGTTCTGTGCTACTTTTCCCTGCCCATTCTGTTTTACTGGAATGTGAAAGCTGGTAGTATCCTCTGGGCTCGTGAAAATGCAGCTCGTGATGTAAACCATGCAATGCGATCGTCCAGCCTTTTTTCTGCCATTCACATGCTTTTTCCCAAAAGTTCTCATCTGCAACTGCAACAAAATCCGGATCACGATTTTCAGGAATCACACCGACGATCGGTCTGACTTTATATTTGTCCAGAATTCTTTCTACTCCTGCCCATTTTTCTGCATTCATCTGTGGGCATGCATCATCTAATCTCAAGCAATAATCCACCGGTGTTTTCCTCATCTTTCTATTGCCGCTTTATAAATTCTGCAGATATCATCTGCATACTTCTTCATGTCGGTGTACCTTCCGCTTTTCCGCATTGCATTTTTCGATTCAACCTCATATGTGGTATTGTCTTTCAACAGTTTTAGAAGTATTCTACTGTATTCATCTGTTGTCCTACATTTTGCTCCGCAGGATTCATCTATAATATTTTCCAGTCCACCAACACCACTGCACACGACAGGCTTGCCAAGACACATGCCTTCTACCGCTGCTAACCCAAAACCCTCCCAGATTGAGGGCATTACCATAATTTTTCCAGCATTTAGGTATGGATAAGGATTGCTTTGAAAACCAACAAGCTCGATTATATCTTCCAACTCGTGGCTACAAATGTATTCCTTGACCTGCGGCATCAGTTCTCCGTCTCCGATCATCCTTGCTGTAATGTTAGGAAACAGTCTCTTTACTTCACACACGATCTTGCAAAATTCCAACGGATTCTTCTGCAACGACATTCTGCCCAAATACACCAAATCCACCGGCTTGCAGTCACTTTTTTCCCGTGCTTTTTGACGGACATCTTCTGCATCTACCACATTACCAATAACAGTATTTTTATTTTTCATTAACCCACGGAAAATGTATTCATCTTCAACCGCTTTTGAAACACTGATAACCTGCCGTATTTTGGGTAACGCTAGTGCAAAGACTATTGACTTTACGCCAACTTTTTTCAACCATGGTGGATTGTTGTGCAGATGTGCTATCACTGGAATATCTCCAGCCGCCCATGCCGCCGTGCTTGCCATGGTAAAATCATGCGCATGGATAATATCCGGTTGCAGTTCGCCAACTGCTTTTTTCACCATCCGAACCGATGTTTCTTCCAACGGATAAAACCGATGTCCTCTATCTTCAACCACCTTACGAATGGGTCCATCCGTAGAGGCATAAATCATTTCAATATCCGGACACGCGTCCATAATAGTCAGCACAACATTTTCTGCGCCAGAATATTTATTACTTTTTAATAGATGTAAAACTCTCATTTGTCGTAGTACCTTCAATTGCAGCAGAGTAAATACCTTGCATCTGTTTGCTGACATTTTTAATATCATACCTTTTCAACATTTCCCGGTTCTGTGCACACTCTTGCTCGGTCTGCACACCATTCGCCGCATCTTTCAGCAATTGGCAGAGCGCACTTTCATCTGCTGGTTCAAACAGATATCGACTATTCTCCAACAAATCCACATTTCCACGAATACGGCTGGCAATGCACGGCAATCCTGTAGCCATCGCTTCCATTAACGAAACGGACAGTCCTTCTCGGAATGAAGGGAACACAAAGCAATCGCAGGCTCTTAGAATTTCGCTCACGTCGGTCCGGAAGCCCAACAGCTTCACCTTCTCAGAAATTCCCAATTTTTGTGCTAATTCAAAGTGCTGCTGCTTTAATTTTCCTTCGCCGCAAATCAGGTAATAGCTATTGGCGATATCTGCTTTTGCCAAGGCACGGATCACCGTAGAATGGTTTTTATTTTCATTCAGTTCCCCTACGGATATAAACACAAGCGCATCCTGCGGAATCCCCAGTTCCGCACGCTTTTTTGCCCGGTCAACCTGCACAGAAGAAATCTTCTTCACATCCACGCCAATGCCGGGCACATAGTATGCTTTCCCACGCAGAGGAAACTTTTGCGCTGCTGCAAAATCTTCTCGATTGATGGTGATCTGTGCATCCGTATAGCGGGCCAAGAAAGTTTCTGCTGTCTGATAGATGAGTTTGTTCTTTAGCGGGCAGCCCTTGTAAAAATGGAAGCCGTGGGCGGTATAAAGAATCGGCTTTGTTCTGGTCGCATTGGCTGCAAGTCTTGCCAGAGCACCCGCCATCGGTGTGTGACAGTGTACCCCTGAGAATTTTTCTTTTACCATTAAATTTTTCAACTGGCGATACGCCTTAATATTTGCCGGAATATTATAAGGCGAGCGCACAAAGTCAATTTGATGCAAGATCACTCCGTTTTCTTGAATTATCTTTATCGCACCGGAGAACATATCCTCCTGCTGATAGTTTGTTGCATAGTGAACTTCAAATCCCATCAACTGCAACAATCTCACATCATTTAGTTCAAACTGCACCAAAAATCGGCTGTAATGAGCCACAATCAGAAATTTCTTCATTTCTTGCTCTCCTCACACTTTTCCTGCCCCATCGCCGTAGTTGCACCTTCTGCCACGCCCTCGGTACTTTCAGGCATAAACAGGATCTTCACGGTTGCCAGCATAATCTTCAGATCCTCAATCAGGCTGGGATGTGCAATGTACATCAGATCCATCTGCAGCTTATCGTAGGGGGTGGTATTGTATTTGCCGTACACCTGTGCATAGCCGGTCAGCCCCGCCTTGGCCTGAAGCCGCAATGCAAACTCCGGCATCTCTTCGCAGTACTGGGCGGCGATCTCAGGGCGTTCCGGGCGTGGACCCACAATAGACAGATCACCTTTTAGAATATTCAGCAACTGAGGCAACTCGTCCAAGCGGCAGGCTCGGATGATATGGCCGACCTTCGTGATACGATCATCTTTGTCACCAGTGGAAAGACGCGCCACACCGTCTTTTTCGGCATCCACACGCATGGAGCGGAATTTCAAAATCTCAAACTGCTTACCGTCTTTGGTCAGGCGAACCTGCTTGTAAAAAGCAGGACCACCATCGGATTTGACTGCAATAGCCGTAATCAGAAACACCGGACTCAGGATAACCAGTGCCACCAGCGAGATCACAATATCCATGGCACGCTTGACAAACAAGAACTCCGGGCTTGCCATGTAGCGGCCCACACGCAGCATGGGCAGATGGAACATATGCATCGGCTGGGCACCGCTCATAATCACATCGCCCACACGAGGGATCACGAACACATTGATGCCCTGTTCCACACAGTATTTCAGGATGATATTGCGCTCATGGCTGTGGACACCGCTGATGAACACGCTCTGCATTCCATCCAGCAGACTCAGGTCATTCAGGCACTCTTCCACGTTCAATGTCATCTTGACATCGTACTTTTTTGAAAGGCCATATTCATTGATGAGCTTTTCCAAGCCATGACGGACATCGTAGACCACTGCGGTGGGCTGAGGCGGATAGGTCCGGAAATACCAGCTATTGGCGCATCTTGCCCACAGAGTTGCCATCACGACCTGCCCGGCAATCGCCGCAATGCCCGGCAGGATATTGCAGAGCCGCCGAGACATTAGGCAGATGACAATGTACAGAATGCCGTCTGTTGCCATCGCTGCTAAGATTTGACCGTAAAGCAGTTCAGAAATGCGCTGCAGGGATATCCAGAACGCATCGTAAACTTTGCCCAGCAGGAAAAACAGCACCGCAAACAGACCGATCATGGCCCAGTTGCCTCTCCAGCCAAACTTTGCAT
>ERZ780154.1141-NODE-1141-length-14567-cov-2.09461_pt1 | contig 14567 bp, 14 predicted proteins | sample MGYA00511568_ERZ780154 | MGnify/ENA primary metagenome ERZ780154 (study PRJEB29588, sample SAMEA2142525) | human gut metagenome | biome: human gut; feature: human-associated habitat; material: faeces | place: Denmark | collected 2008/2010 ...
CCCACAGTCTCACAGAGAGATAACAGAATGTGGTGCGCGTTTTCTGTATCTGTGACATCATAAGGCAGAGTGACCGAGTTGCCATAACCCTTGTTGGCAGGAGATTCTGCAGTCACGGCAGAGGAGGAGATCCCATTGGCGGATTCCCACAGATAATCGCCCTGGGATTTAAAATTAGAGAGTAACATCTGGCGGTCTGCTTTTGCAAGTGCGCCGATGGTTGTGATTCCAAGAGAGCGCAGTCTTTTTGCAGTGGTTTTTCCACAGCCGTATAACGATTCCACCGGGAGCGGCCAGAACTTTGTCGCCATCTCTTCCGGAAAAAGAGTATGCACACGGTTTGGCTTCTCAAAATCAGATGCCATCTTTGCTAAAAGCTTATTTGTAGAGATACCGATATTGACGGTAAAGCCAAGCTCCTTATAAATCCGGTCTTTTAATTTTGTTGCGAAAGCAATGGGATCGCCGTAGAGTTTTTCCGTTCCGGTCATATCGCAGAAAGCCTCATCAATACTGCACTGTTCGATCACCGGGGCAACCTCTTCTAAAATTTCGATAAACTTTCGGGAGGAAGCAGCGTACAGTTCATGATCCGGCGGAACAACGACAAGTTCCGGGCATTTTTGTCTGGCATGGGATAATGGTTCGCCGGTCATAATGCCGTATTTCTTCGCAGAAGGAGATTTTGCAAGGACCACTCCGTGGCGCATCTTTTCATCGCCGCCGATTACGGCGTTGATGGTTCTTAAATCCAGTGCATCCGGGTTATCACGCAGGCGTTTCGCCGATTCCCAGCTCAAAAAGGCAGAGTTCACATCGACATGAAAAATGAGAGAGTGCATACAGATTCCTCCTGGTGTCATAATGGTTTGTGCGAAACTCGTATGTACGTTATCTAGATTGAGAAAAATAAATAAAATCAACAAAGACACGCTCTCGCTATGTGTCGCTCGTAGCGGTACTAAGAATTCGAGTGCACCTGTCAGACTGAAACAAGTTCAGTCTACCAGGCACACTTGAATTCTAAGAACCGACGGCTCCCCAATGTCTTTGTTGCGTTTTATTTGTTTTTCTCAATTTTTCTACATTATGTACGAGTTTCGAGTTTTACATTACATCAATTATAGCAAACTTGAGGAAATCTGTAAACTAAAAACGAATATATGTTCGAATGTCATAACACATACCAAACCTGTGTGTTGTGACACATAAAATTCACCGAATCGGGCATGATAGTAGCGAATAAGATGATTTTTGAGAGGTTTCAATATGTATATGATATGAGGGAATGCAATCAAAAGAGAAGGAGACACTGTGGAGCCGCCGGTTCTTAGAAGTCAGATTCTGCGTTTTATTCTGATTTATCAGAAATAAAATGCAGGATGTGAGTTCTTAGTACCGCTGCGAGCGACACGTAGCGGGAGCGTGTCTCCGAAAGTTTGATTGCATTCCCTCATATTTCAGTGCGTAGATTTACCTCTCAAAAATTATCGTAAACATTATAAACAACGATAAGGTGATTTTATTATGGTAAATATTCGAAAAGCCGCCATGATCGGCTGTGGATTTGTAGGTTCGTCCTCTGCGTTTGCATTAATGCAGAGCGGCATTTTTTCCGAGATGGTAATGATCGATGTAAACAGGGAAAAAGCGGAAGGTGAGGCGATGGATATCGCACATGGACTTCCGTTTGCAAGGCCGATCCGGCTGTATGCCGGAACTTACGATGACATTGTCGATGCGGCGATTATCATCATTACGGCGGGGGCAAATCAGAAGCCGGACGAGACGAGGCTTGATCTCATCCACAAAAATGTGGAAATTTATAAAACAATCATCCCGGAAATCGCAAAGCGAAACTGCGAGGGCATGCTTCTTATCGTTTCAAATCCGGTGGATATTCTCACTTACACAGCGTTAAAACTGTCCGGTTTCCCGGAGAACAGAGTGCTTGGTTCTGGAACGGTGCTTGACACGGCAAGATTAAAATATCTGATCGGGGAACATTTGAAGGTCGACAACCGCAGTGTGCATGCGTTTATCATCGGTGAACACGGGGACAGCGAGCTGGCAGCTTGGTCAAATGCAAACGTTTCCGGTGTGCGGCTCGATGCGTTCTGTGAGATGCGCGGACATTATTTTCACGAGGAATCCGAGGATAAAATTTATGAGGAAGTGAAAAACAGTGCCTATGAGATCATTCAGAGAAAACAGGCAACTTACTACGGAATTGCGATGGCGGTAAAAAGAATCTGCGAGTGTATCATAAGAAACGAGCAGTCCATTCTCCCAGTGTCTTCCATGATGCACGGAATTTATGGTATGGAAGATGTGGTCATCAGTATGCCTGCAATCGTCGGAAAAGATGGTGTGGAGGCAGTTGTGCCGATCGAACTCGATGAGGAGGAACAGGAGCAGTTAAAAAAATCAGCCACGCTTTTAAAAGAATTAAACACTATGATAAAAACCGAACATGGTGTAAAATGAGTGTCGGAAGTTTTCGATAACATGCTTTAAAGACAGGTGTTTCACATGAAGATAAAAATTTTTGCACTGACACATAAAAAATTTGAAGTACCACAAGATAAAATGTACCAGCCGCTTCAGGTGGGCAGGGAGGAAAAAGAGGATCTTGGTTACCTCTGTGACAACACGGGAGACAACATTTCTGCGGAAAACTGTTATTACAGTGAACTGACCGGATTGTATTGGATATGGAAAAATGTACACACATATAAATATGTAGGAACCTGTCACTACAGAAGGTATCTTTTGAATGAGCAGGAAAAAATTTTTACAGAGGCAGAGTATCTGGAGCTTTTAAAGGACTATGATCTGATCACGACCAAAAGGGTGGTGCTGAACAACTCCTATCATTATGGTTTTGCGACAAATCATAATATTCATGCTCTCGATATGACAGGAGAGGTGATAAAAGAACTCTACCCGGAATATTACGATACATTTGTACAGCTCGAGAACGGAACGGAAACGTATTTTGGCAATATGATCGTCACATCGAAAAAATGGTTTGATACATACTGTGAATGGCTGTTTCACATTTTTTTTGAGGTGCAGAAGCGGATCTGTCTGGAAAATGGAGAGGACGATTATCACAAACGGGTGTTTGGATTTATTTCTGAGTTCCTGCTGCTTGTGTGGGTGCGCGTAAATCATCTGAAGGTTTATGAGTGCAAAGTGGGCATGTTAGGAGAAAAGGCAGAGACACGCGAGATGAAAGAACAGCTTGCGAGTTACTTCTTTTCTATGGATGTTTTTGGTGCAAAAACGTATTTTGCGGAAATGTTAAAAAAGCGGCCGGATGTTCTGATGGAGGCATCCGACATCACAGGCGAGCTGAAACTTTCCATGCAGATCATTGCAACCATGGATCAGGAATTACAACGGACGGGGCATTGCTATCTGAGAAAAGAAAACCGTTTTCGGGAACTTATCACTTTATTTACGAGATTGAATGCAGTGATACGTGCATACATGAGCGGACAGGTCACAGAGGAGGACAGGCGCTTTTTGATAGAGCAGAGTGTTAGCGAGACAGCAGTAAAAGTCGGTGTTTTTATTCTGCCAATTTCAGCGGAGCAGAAAGAGGAGCTGGAAACTGAGATATTAAAAGATTTGAATGCATAAAAATCTCTTGAAATTTACATTTTTATCTGCTATGATAAATAGGATGTTTGTGAAACAGATAAAAAAATATATGCGGCTGTAGTTTAATGGATAAAACATCGGACTCCGACTCCGACGCTGCGGGTTCGATTCCCGCCAGGCGCAGTAAAAAGATGTCAGTAGTGGCATCTTTTTTTTGCTCTGAAATAAAATATTAAGAATTGGAAAAGCCTGCCATTCGTTGACAATAAACAGAGATAATGCTATTATGTAATATGTTTGTTAGATTAATTTTTTGTAATTGCAGATAGGAAACAATTACATTTTTCATAATAGATACCGCAGACAAAATTCGGGTCTGTGAAAGAAAGGTTTGGTAAAAATGGCTTCAACGAATCAGGATAATAAATCAAATAACATAGATATTCAGAAAATGGTAGAATTTGTAAAAAAGAATGCCAGATATTTCGTGGCAGGAGCACTGTTTGTTGTGCTTTTACTTATTTTAGTGAAATTCACGGGAAATGGAACCGGAAACGCAGACGATAATAACGTGGCGGTTACTGAGACGGTTGTGACAGAAGAAGCATATGAGGAAAATGCAGTCCCGGCAGTCAATGAGCTGATCAACAACTACTTTACTGCTTATGCATCGGGAGATATTGTCACATTACAGACACTGGCAACACCGATCACACAGAATGAGCAGAGTTATATCACACTGATCAGTCAGTACATTGAGCAGTATCAGGACATTAACTGCTATACAAAGTCCGGGCTTGACAGCAATTCTTATATGGTAAATGTCAGCCTGAATGTGAAGTTTATGGGAGTGGAAACACCTGCACCGGGACTTTATTTCTTCTATGTCAGAACAAATGACGATGGAAGCCTTTACATTGATAATCTTTACAGTGAGTACAACCTGTCCAGACAGGAGAGTGCGTTGGATACAAGCATCCGCAACCTCATCACGAACTTCTACAACAGCGATGATGTCATTGAATTACAGAATGATATCCAGCAGAAATACGAAGCTGCATTGTCAACAGACGAGAACCTGTTGAATCTCTGTGCAACGACTATTCCAAATGCAATCACCGAGTGGCGTAATACCATTGTGGCAGACGCAACAGAGAGTACAGAAGAAGTACCTGCAACGGAAGAGGTTCCTGCAACAGAGACTCCTGCTGAGGAGACTCCGACAGACGAAATTCCAGCGGAAGAAACGCCGGCAGAACAGACAACAGAAACTGTATATACAATAGACAAGGTAAATGTCCGGTCAGGTGCAGATACCTCAGCAGACAAGCTTGGCTCTGTTGAAAAAGGAACGGCACTTACCAGAACTGGTACAGAAGGAGACTGGAGTATTGTCGATTACAACGGTACAACAGGTTATATTAAGAGTGAATTTTTATCAGCAGCACCGGAGAATGCTTCTGAGACAGCGGCATCAGAAGCATTGACAGAGGGCACAACGATCATGCTCTCCAACACAACAAACATCCGGTCTTCCATGAGCGAGACAGCAGACAAAGTCGGAGTTGCCTATGCCGGAGAGAAGGTAACGGTTGTGATGAGTTATGCAGAAGGCTGGACAAAAGTAACCTGGAAGAATAAGACAGGTTATATCAAGACCGATTTATTAAAATAAAAAAGTAACAGAATGCTACGGAGGCTTCCAGCAAATTGAAGTCTCCGTTTTTGTAGTTATTTGAAGCTGTACAAAATAGAATCATATGGAATAATGACAGGAAAAGGAAAAGTATGGAAGAAAACGGAATCCGTATCAATAAATTTTTGAGCGAAGCAGGGGTATGTTCCAGACGCGAGGCAGACCGTCAGGTAGAACTTGGAAATATTACCATTGATGGAAAAGTTGCGGAAACAGGCGCAAGAGTGCTGCCGGGACAGACGGTTTTGTTTCAGGGAAAGAAAGTTTCAAAAGAAGAGGAAATGATCTTAATTGCGTTCCACAAACCGGTTGGCATTGTCTGTACCGCAGAAAAGCGCGAAAAAAACAATGTGATCGATTATATTAATTACCCGAAGCGCATCTATCCGGTCGGACGTCTGGATAAAGATTCAGAAGGGCTGCTGTTACTGACGAACAATGGTGATATTGTCAATAAAATGATGCGCTCCGGGAATATGCATGAAAAAGAGTACATTGTTACAGTCAACAGACCAGTCACCGAGAGTTTTATCCATGGTCTGGCAAACGGAGTGCCGCTTGCTGAACTGAATACAATGACCAGAAAATGTCATGTAAAACAGATTGGAAAGAAACAGTTTAAGATTATTTTGACACAGGGACTAAACCGCCAGATCAGACGGATGTGTGAATATTTCGGTTATCGTGTGGAGAAACTTGTTCGTACAAGAATCATGAATATTGAACTTGGAGACCTGCCGGTTGGAACATACCGGGATGTTACACCGGAGGAGTACAGACAGCTTTTATCATTAATTAAAGATTCCTCCAATGAGACGGTCATTCCGAAGAAATATCCCAAAAGTGAGCGCATGAAAGAAAAATCAAAAAAGTAGAAATGGATGAAAAAAATGTCAGCAGAAGAGAGAATTGCCGAGTTAAAGAAAACACTCGAATATCATATTGACCGCTATTATAATCAGGACAGTCCTGAGATTTCAGATTATGAATACGACATGATGATGCAGGAACTTGGAAAAAGAGCACCCGGAGCTTGTCACGCCGGATTCTCCGACACAGCGTGTTGGTGGAACAGCAAAAAGAGAAGCGGGTGTGCTTGTGCGCCACAATGTTCCAATGTTGAGCCTTCAGGATGTTTTTTCCAAAGAGGAAGTATTTAACTTCGTGGAGGAAATGCAGAAACAGTTAGATCATCCGGAATTTGTTGTGGAGTATAAAATTGACGGACTTTCCATGTCACTGCGTTATGAGAACGGAGAATTAATACTGGCGGAAACCAGAGGGGACGGCATTAATTTCGGTGAGGATGTCACTGCGAATGCGAAAGTGATCAAAGACGTAAAACAGAAGTTAAAAGACAAACCGGAGTATCTGGAGATCCGCGGCGAAGTATACATGAAAAACGCTGCATTTGAAAAGGTAAACGAGACGCAGGAACTTCTTGGAAAAAAAGTGTTTGCCAATCCAAGAAACTGTGCAGCTGGAACACTCCGCCAGTTGGACAGCAAGGTGACGAAAGAGCGGGATCTTTCCATGTTTATTTTCAATATCCAGCAGGTGCGTGGCATGGAGTTTGCAACTCATACCGAAGGATATGAATTTTTGAAAAAGCAGGGGATCCATGTCATAGACGATTACAAAGTCTGCACGACCGCAGAGGAAGTGTGGGATGCGATCACGGCAATTGGTGAAAACCGCGGAAATCTGACATATGATATTGACGGCGCTGTGGTGAAGATCAATCGTTTTTCTGACCGTGAGCAGTTGGGAGAAACATCCAAAGTACCGCGCTGGGCAATCGCATACAAATATCCACCGGAGGAGAAAGAGTCCAGACTATTAAATATTGAACTTTCGGTAGGAAGAACCGGAAGAATCACACCGACAGCTGTGTTTGAACCGGTGCGCCTCTGCGGAACTTCTGTTTCGAGGGCAACTTTGCACAATCAGGATTTTATTGATGATCTGGATATCGGAATTGGAGATACAATTGTAGTTTATAAGTCGGGGGAGATCATTCCGAAGATTAAGGAAGTGAAGAAAGAGAAAAGACCTTCTGACTGGAAACGGTTTGTGATCCCGGATGTCTGCCCTGTTTGCGGTGCAAAGACAGAGAGGGAGAAAGACACTGCGGATATTAAGTGTACATCACCAAACTGTCCGGCACAGTTAGAACGCCATATTATCAACTTTGTAGGGCGTGACGCAATGGACATCAAAGGTTTTGGTACGGTTTATATTGAAGAACTTGTCCGTTTGGGGTATATTAATAATGTCGCTGATGTTTTTGTACTAAAGACACATCGCGATGAATTGATCGATCAGGGAATTATCGGAAAAGAAAAAAATACGGATAAGCTTTTGGATGCGATCGAGAAATCAAAAGAGAACGATGCCTATAAGCTTCTCACCGGACTTGGGATTCCAAACGTGGGAAAGGCAGCTGCAAAAGCGATCATGAAGTATTTTAAAGATATGGATCATTTAAAGGAAGCTTCCGTTGAACAGCTCACAGAGGTCAATGATATCGGAGAAGTGAGTGCGCTTTGTATCCGGAATTTCTTTACAGATGAAAAAAATATCGAAATTTTAGACCGCTTGAAAGAGTATGGAGTGAATATGCAGGCGGAAGAGACAGAAACGGTGGAATCTGTTCTGACAGGAAAGACGGTTGTAGTAACAGGAACACTGCCGACATTAGGACGAAAAGAAGCGTCTGAGCTGATCGAAAAATATGGTGGAAAGGATTCCGGTTCTGTCTCAAAAAAAACAGATTACGTGCTTGCGGGAGAAAATGCAGGAAGCAAGCTGACCAAAGCACAGGAACTTGGAATTCCTGTTATTTCAGAAGAACAGTTGAAAGAAATGCTTGGAATTTAGTTTTCACTGTACTGGAAGATGTAGCAGGACATACTGTCGAAAATAGGAGAGCGATTCTGATCGCGAGGAAGGGTTTGTAAGAAGATATGCCAATTAAGACACAAAGTGATTTGCCGGCAAAGGAAATATTGGAAAAGGAAAATATATTTGTTATGGACGAAAATCGTGCGACACATCAGGATATCAGAGCAATCAACATTGCAATTTTAAACCTGATGCCGTTAAAGGAAGATACGGAGCTTCAGCTTTTACGCTCGCTTTCAAACACACCGTTACAGGTAGATGTGACGTTTGTAGCAGTGTCTTCCCATGAGTCAAAAAACACATCAATGAGTCATCTGAATAAGTTTTATGAGACTTTTGCAGACATTAAAAATCGTTATTTTGATGGTCTGATCATTACCGGAGCGCCGGTGGAACAGATGGAATATGAAGAGGTGGATTACTGGAAGGAAATGTGCGAGATCTTTGAGTGGAGCAAGACACATGCCACCTCTACCTTACATCTCTGCTGGGGTGCGCAGGCAGGGCTCTATTATCATTATGGTTTGAAGAAATATCTGCTTCCAGAGAAAAAATTCGGTGTGTATGAGCATCATGTGATGAACCGTAAAGTACCGCTTGTCCGAGGCTTTGATGACTATTTTATGGCACCGCATTCGAGACATACTGAAGTGCGTGCAGAGGATATCCGTGCCGTGAAGGAACTGACGATTTTAGCAGAATCAGAGGAAGCCGGCGTGTTCCTTGCCATTGCAGATGAGGGACGTAAAATTTTTGTGATGGGACATCCGGAATATGACCGGGTTACCCTCGATAAGGAGTACAAACGTGATAAGGATAAAGGTCTGGACATCAAAATGCCTGTCAATTATTATCCGAATGATGATGACACACAGAAACCGAGACTGCAGTGGAGATCACATGGAAACATTCTATATTCAAACTGGCTGAACTATTACGTGTATCAGACGACACCGTTCCAGTTCATTAATACAGATGAGATTGTGGGAAAATAATTCAACTGCAAAGAACTTTTGCAAAATCGTAAAAAAATAGGGTATACACAGTTCAATTAAGATCGGTGTATACCCTATAACTTTTATAACATTTGTGCGTTCCATTTTAACTTATCCTTGCTTGGAACAATTTTATTTTCAAATTGCTTACCGATAGCTTTTAAAGCACTGTCCCTAGAACTATTGATCCAAGTTGCAAAAGCACTTACAATTCCTGTAATGATAGCAGAAATACCAAATGTTAAAGCTGCATTTAAGGCAGTAGTAGCAATAGTGAGTCCAACAGTTTTTGCTGTTGAAGCAATAAGAGATACGCCATAACCACTTAAACTTGCTTTCGCACCATTAAGTCCTGTTAAGTAAGAACCAAGTTTTGTATTTGTCAACGATACAGCAGTTGCAAAGTTCTGTTGTTCTTTTTGACTAACCGCACCTAAAGTGTTGTACTGTTTCATGGCTTGTGTTATCTTTGTATATCCTGTTATATTGCCTTGCATTGATACAGAATATGCCGACATTGAAGCTATTGAACCTTTTATGTTTGTCAAATAAGAAGCTAACCCATCGTCACATTGAGCTATAAGTCGTTGCCAACCTTGTTGTGTTAATGAATTGTGTTCGATTGCTTGATTATATTTAAAAATAATCTGCTCTGCATTGGAAAATGGTGTAATAATTTCTGAATTTACAGAAGATGCCGTTCCTGCAAACCAAGATTTCACTGTGTCTTGTTTGAATATCGTACTATTATATGGTATACTTGTTTGATAAGTATATATTTTGATGGATTGGAGAACGATTTATGAAAAAACAGAAATTATTTATTTTATTCTCTTTTGCAGTATTATGTTTAACAGGTTGTAGTAAAACTGAAAAAGACAATTCATTTGATACAGACTTATATGGAACTTATTCAGATAACCTCAATGCTTCAAATATGGATTATGTAAAAGAAGAAAGCTATATATTAAATAAAGATAATCTATATGAACATATTGTATATGAAAAATATAATGACAATATTTTAAGAGATTCCAAAATTGACGATAAAATTGGCAATATTTATGAAACTAATAGTGATATTACAGAAATAGAGTTAAACAATGGAAACTCATTTGAAATAACACTTTATAAATATAAAAATATGCTCGGAAGATTTTATGAGACAGATGTTCCGAGTGGTAAAACATTTGATTTATTCCTAAAAAACGAAGATTCAAGTGTTAATGAAGGTCTTGTGTTTAATAAAGATGGGAAATATCATTATTGCACCAATTATGATAACTGTACTGATGATAGTAGTACATTTACAAAATATAAACATAAAGATGATTATATTTATCAAGCTGATTCTGATGGTAACTGGACTATCTTACTTTATGTTGTTGATGATGGATTATTTGCAAAGGAATATACTAAAACTGAAGAATAGGAAATAAATCATGGAATTATTAATTAAACCACATTATAAAAAAGATTCATTCTTTATAGATACTAATAAAGCTTTTGTTGAATCATTTAGATATGACGAAGCGTACAATAACACATTCTGTTTTAATGCAGGGTTTGATCTATTTCTAATGGATGAATATGATGAAGATAACGAATGTTATAATAAAAAAGATTTAGTTGCTACAGTAGAAGCTCAGTTTTTTAAGACCGATTATATAAATGCTTATAATGTTGATATTAAAGAACTCGCAGATGTTATATCTGATGATACATATAAATCAATATTAACCTTATTAGATTATAACTTACTAGATGAAGATAGAATATGGGAAACACCTTTAGTATGTTATCTTAGTAGACTACATATTTCTTCACAATATAGAAATAAGGGGATAGCAACTTACATACTTAATAATCTTCAAGAAATTTTTGAATATATTACAAGCGAAGCAAGTCACATATTCATTACTTTACCGTGTCCACAAGAACAAGATAAAGAAGGAAGATGGAATAATACTTTCAACGAAGAAATGCTTAATAATATGATAAAAATTCTTGAAAATCATAATTTTAAATCTATTGGAGAACATGGCTGCTACATTAAAATATATTAATGGTTCAGACTAGCAAAACCCATCAACATGATTTAATGCCATTACCACATCATTATCAACGTGGCTTGTCTTATGACCACTGAAATAATCATCATATGTTGCATATTCTAATTCGTTGCGTTGTTCCTTAAACTCATCAGTGAGAATCGCAAGAATTTCTTCAACTTCTGAATATGTACATTCTTGATTTTTAAGCATTTTAGAAATTTCAACTGAGAGATACAGTGTTTTTGAGATATATTTATTATTCAATTTATCACATCCTTTCAATGGAGGTATACTAATGAAGCTTAATCCTGATTGCATGAGAATTATACTTAAATACTGCGTAGAACATATTGATTATAAAGATATTGGTCTTAATCAGTGGCTTGAAAAATCTGTCACGCTTACAATGTTGTATAATAGCGATGAACTTAAAGAGTTTGAAAAGAAAGAAATCATGTATTCTGTAATGAAACTTTATGAGTATAGGTTTATTACCGTATCAAAAATTCAGCCCACAAATGGACAACAATATTTTGACAGTTGTGAAATAACAGATGTGACTGTTTATGGTCATGATTTTTATAATTCCATTCAAGAAGATACCATCTGGAATAAGACTAAAAATATTGTTTGTCAAGTTGGAAATCATACATTGAAGTTCATTGAAGACACTGCTCAAAAAATTGCAGTTGAATCTGCAAAACAAGCTGTAACTATTACGATGATGCAGAAATAGAGCGTGGAGCGTCAATATGGGCTTTCGGTATCTTTAGTAAAAAGATTAATAAGACTTTTAAAGATTCCATTGCAAAACGCTACTGGAAGTACGAAGCGAAGCATTATCGGCGGAAACCCCGACACAATATCCGATTGCAGAGAACAAAAGAATAGAAGCATACAAAGCAAAATGGTGTGCATAAACGTCTCATAACATAAATATCCGCCACACTGAGTCAAATGTGGCGGATATCTATAAACTTATTTTAGATTTTTTACTTGTCTACTTGACAGGGGGCTGATCACTTTGGTCGGAGGATGCTATTTCTTTTTTGTTATGGTTATCTATGTAAGATAGAGCCGCAAAAACTCCTGCTTTCTGTTCAATTATACAAAGATAGTATACCATATGGCGAACAGATGTTCGTTAATTAAAATGTCAATAGAACTTATATGCAATGAGAAAATCTAAAAACTTTAGAGTTAAATAAAGATGGTGACAAGCATCAATGGAAAGAGAAGTCTTTCTAAAGGTGCTTATTTTTTACGCTTTTAGGTCTTTTATTTGTATAATATATAATTTTTAGGAATCAAACAGTGGAAAAAGATATAATTTTATTGGCAAAAGAACGAAAAAACGATATGATAGAACTTGAGTATTAAACAAATATAAGGAGCACCGCAATGTACATCATCATATGCTTAGACGACAATAACGGACTTGCCTTCAATCACAGAAGGCAGTCGCAGGACCGCATCGTAGCGGAAGATATCAGAAAAACAGTTGGAGAAAAGAAACTTTGGATAACTGATTACAGCCGGAAGTTGTTTCAAGCTGTTTCGAATTTAGAAATCAGTGAAAATCCAAAAGAGGAAGCGAAAAAAGGAGAATATGTTTTTCAGGAATTGGAAACATTGGATACAGATGACGAACAAATTGAGCAGTTTATAATCTATCGCTGGAACAGAGTATATCCAGCAGATGTTTCTGTTGAGATAGGAGCCGAATGGAAACTGACAGAAACGGAAGAGTTTCCCGGTTTTTCACATGAAAAAATTACAAAAGAAATTTATTGCAGAGAGTAGAAGGAGAAAAAGCAGAACGAAAAGTGTTTTGTAAGAGTAAGGCAATGAGGAAGAACAGAGAAATTTTAAAATGGAAAAATAATATGAGAGCACTGGCGATGGTGATTTGTCTCGCATTGACGATGCAGTTTGCTTCTGGATGTGGAACAACAGAATCAGCACAGAGTACACAAGAAAATGTAACGACAATCGTAGAAACATTTGATTTTGCAGCCGTTCCGGCATATGATGGAACGGCATATGTTGCAGTCAATGATAACGTTCCTTTTTTTACAGAGGAAGAGTTGAGCAGTGCTTCCTATGAGACGTATGGAGAATTGGATCCGCTTGGAAGATGCACGGTCTGTGTGGCAAGCGTGGGACAGGATCTGATGCCGGCGGAGGAGCGTGGGAATATTGGTGCGGTAAAGCCGACCGGCTGGCATACTGTGAAATATGATTTTGTTGATGGAAAATATTTGTATAACCGCTGTCATCTGATAGGTTATCAGCTTACAGGAGAAAATGCAAATGAAAAAAATCTCATTACCGGAACCAGATATTTGAACATAGAGGGAATGCTTCCGTTTGAAAATATGGTAGCGGACTATGTGAAAGAGACAGATCAACACGTTATGTATCGTGTGACGCCGGTTTTTGAGGGTGACAACCTTCTGGCGTCAGGTGTGCTGATGGAGGGGAAATCGGTTGAAGACAACGGAGAAGGTGTTTTATTCTGCGTTTTTGCATATAATATGCAGCCGGGAGTGTCGATTGACTATGCGACCGGGGAAAGCTCTGCGGACGGAACCATTGTAAATGATACCAGTGCGCAGGAAGAAACAAAACAGTTCACCAGCACCAGTGTGCAGCAGGAGGAAACACAGCAGTCCGCAGAAACGCAGACATATGTACTGAACACGAACACGCATAAATTCCATAAGCCGGGATGTTACAGTGTAGAGAAAATCAAACCGGAAAATTATGCGGAATTTACAGGAACGAGAGAGGAAGCGATTGCATATGGATATGATCCATGTAAAAACTGCAATCCATAACAGAATGAACAGAATAGAAATTACAGATTTGACTTTGCCTGAATTACAGGTGTATACAAGCCTCAATGAGGCGCAGTTACTGCATTATTATGAACCGGCACCGGGAATTTTTATTGCTGAAAGCCCAAAGGTGATCGAGAGAGCATTAGAGTTCGGATGTGAGCCCATCTCCCTTTTGATGGAGCAGAAGGATTTCGATACCTGTGGAAAAAATATCATTGCACAATGCAAAAACATACCGGTTTACACAGCAAAACTTGAGGTGTTAGAACAGATCACAGGATATAAACTTGCAAGGGGAATGCTGTGTGCCATGCACCGTCCTGCAATGCCTTCGGCAGAGGAAATCTGTAAAAATGCAAGGCGCATCGCAGTGCTGGAAAATGTTGTAAATCCAACAAATGTAGGAGCGGTTTTCCGGTCAGCGGCGGCATTAAACATGGATGCGGGGCTGTTGACGTCTGCGTGC
>ERZ780154.1145-NODE-1145-length-14546-cov-1.72562_pt1 | contig 14546 bp, 14 predicted proteins | sample MGYA00511568_ERZ780154 | MGnify/ENA primary metagenome ERZ780154 (study PRJEB29588, sample SAMEA2142525) | human gut metagenome | biome: human gut; feature: human-associated habitat; material: faeces | place: Denmark | collected 2008/2010 ...
TTCACCCAAATCTTACTTGCTGCTGTCATAAAAGCAGCATCCTTGATACCTTTGATTAGCATGAAATAAATAATAGCTGTAACAGCAACTCCTCCAAACAAACCAATACTCCACTTCAGCCTGGTTTTATAATTAAAAGTAAAAAGTAAACGGGCCAGGTACTGTACGAGAGTTCCAAAGAAAAAAGCAATGGCCACTGAAAGAAAGATACCCAGGATGACAGACAATGCTTTTTCTGTATTCAGCAAATCGGCAAACTCCATACTTCCATCCCCCAGAGCTATCTTAACCAATGCCAGGGCAAAAGTTCCCCCCAATAACTCAAAAACCATTGAAACAGTCGTTGAAGTAGGCATTCCCAGCGTATTAAAAATATCCAGCAACACCACATCTGTCACCATTACTGCCAGGAAAATACACATCAATTCATTAAAATAAAAGGCTTCAGGCCTGAAGATACCATGCCTGGCAATTTCCATCATCCCATTGCTCATTGTCGCCCCACAAAATATACCAATCGCTGCAATAATAATAATAGTCCGAAAAGAAGCCGCTTTTGCGCCGATAGCAGAATTCAGGAAATTGACCGCATCATTACTGACCCCTACGGTCAAATCAAAGATCGCTAATAAAAAAAGGAATACGACTATTCCAAGGTAAATTGTTTCCATGCATCTATTTTTACATCTGTCGCAAAAATAGATGTAAGATATTACCCTCCTGTTACAAAATTGTTACGAAATTGTTACGGTTAACTATGTCAGCTCCAACCTCCGTTTTCGGACAGGTACCGGAAAAACGCAATGCTTTTATCTGAATTCCCATGTTTCCAACCACAAATTAATTATTTTTACAGTATAAATTTACGGCTATGATTTCAAAAAATTTTACTATCACAGACACAACCGACGGTTTGCCGAATCCCCGCAGGATCTGGGCTGTCGTCGCAGCTTCCCTGGCATTGATCATGTCTGTATTAGATGCTAATATTATCAATGTCGTTTTGCCCACACTTTCAAGGGAATTCGGCACTTCCCCCTCCACAACCATTTGGGTAATGAATGCCTATCAATTAGCGATAACAGTTTCCTTATTATCCTTTTCTTCTTTAGGAGACATTTATGGATATCACAAAGTATTTTTATCCGGAGTAGCTGTATTTTGTGTCACTTCACTCATCTGTGCCCTTTCTTCTTCTTTCTGGATGCTCACCATATCCCGGGTTTTACAAGGTTTCGGAGCCTCCGCAATCACAAGTGTCAACACAGCTCAACTCCGGACTATTTATCCCCGAAAATACCTGGGACGCGGGCTGGGCATTAGTGCTATGGTTGTTGCCGTCTCTGCTGTTGCAGGCCCATCAGTAGCCAGTGCTATACTATCCTTTGGGTCATGGCATTGGCTATTTGCCATCAACATTCCACTGGGATTACTGGCTCTAATTATGGGCTTACTCTACCTTCCCCATAAAGAAAAACGACAAGACCGGAAATTTGACAAAATCAGTGCCATTGCCAATGCTTTGACTTTTGGACTACTGATTTATTCTATGGAAGGTTTTGCACATCATGAAAGCAGAGATTATCTGATCCTTCAAATTGTTGTACTTCTGCTGGCCGGTTACTATTACATCCGTCGGCAACTGCATCAAACCTCTCCTCTTTTACCTGTTGACTTATTAAAGATACCCATTTTTTCACTTTCAGTATGCACTTCTATCTGTTCATTCACAGCCCAGATGTTAGCTTTGGTTTCTATCCCTTTCTTTCTACAAAACACTCTGGGAAGAACTGAAATAGCCACTGGTCTCCTACTTACTCCCTGGCCGGTAGCTACGCTTTTTACAGCACCGCTTGCCGGTTACCTGGTAGAACGGATACATGCAGGTATACTGGGTTGCGCCGGCATGTTAATCTTTGCTCTTGGTTTATACTTACTCTCCCATCTATCTTCTTCGCCAACAGACAGTGAAATTATATGGCGAATGCTCATCTGTGGCATCGGATTTGGTTTATTCCAAACCCCAAACAACAGTACAATCATGGCTTCTGCACCTGTCAACAGAAGCGGAGGTGCCAGCGGCATGATCGGAACAGCCCGGCTGCTGGGCCAAACGCTTGGTTCCACACTTGTTGCACTGTTATTCAGTTTAGTCACACAACAAAATGGCGCAATCGTATGCCTTTGGTTTGCAGCCAGTTTTGCCTTAATAGCAGCCATAGTGAGTTGCATGAGGTTGTCACAGCAAATGCCCATCAAGCGGCAAATGGAAACAAATTCAAAATAACAGCCCTCCTTCCAACTTCAACAATTTAATTTTGATATCCAACCCTCCGGTATAACCAGTCAATTTATGATTTGCACCTATAACCCGATGACAGGGAATAATAATAGGTAAGGGATTATGGCTATTCGCCATCCCTACAGCCCGCGAAACCTTAACATTTCCCACCTGTTCTGCCAATTGACCGTAAGTGACCGTTTCTCCATACGGGATAGTTTGTAAAGCTTTCCACACTTTCAGTTGAAAATTTGTCCCTACAGGGGCTATAGGTAAAGAAAAGTCCTTGAGTTTTCCTGCAAAATAAGCATCCAGCTGCGCTTTCGTTTCTTTCAATAAAACTGTTTCCCTGATATCCCTGCCCTCCGGCACCAAGGATATCCGATCCCCCAACCAGATATGAGTCAGGCAATCATCGGTTTCTTCCAGCAGATAAGGTCCGATAATACCTTCATAAGTATTAACAAATGGCATAATTTTTGAATTTCAATTCTGTAAAAATATCAGTAATTTCATATTATTTATCACAATTTTATACGAAAATTCAAATTCTGCCATTATCTTTGCTCAAATCACAAAAAAATACACCATGAAACAGTTATTTCTATTTTTTTTATTGATTCCCACCTTTCTCTATGCGCAGGAAGATCCAAAATACGGACTTGGTATGGTACCTGTTGTAAAGGGAAAAGTAACTTTTACAGAGGAAGTCAATTTACCCGGGCAGACCCAGGAACAAATCTTTGCAAAAGCATTGAAATGGGCTGCTGATCAATTTGTTCCGAAAGATGATTTTCAAAGCCGCGTGTTATTTTCGGAACCTAAAACAGGACAGATTGTTTGCCAGGGACAACAATACTTGGTTTTTATGAACAAAGCATTGTCATTAGACAGGGCTGTTATCAATTATCAGATGTACTTGGATTGTTCAGCAGGAAAATGTAATCTGAAAATTTCAGCCATCCGTTACTTATACAATATCGCCGGAAGAAATGACATGATCCCGGCTGAAGAACAAATCACGGATGAATTTGCTTTCAACAAGAAAAAAGACAAAATGATAAAAGCTACAGGTAAATTCCGGACACATACGATTGATCTGGTTGAAAACTTATTCTCTGAAGCAGCTAAAGCCTTGGGCGGAACCGCCACTACAACAACAGCCGGAGAAGCCCCTAATCCTTCAACCCTGACGGCTGCCATTCCTGCCACTGGTAATGCCTCACTAGCCGGATACAAACAAATTGCCCCGGATAAAATTCCGGGTAATATTTATAAAATGCTTGCTGACAACTGGATGCTTGTCACTGCTGGCAACGATGCACAATTTAATATGATGACAGCCAGCTGGGGTGGTTTAGGACATTTATACAATAAACCGGTTGCTTTCTGTTTCATCAATCCTACCCGCCACACTTTCCAGTTATTAGAAAATCAGGATACCTACACTTTAAGTTTCTATAATGAGACTTATCGGGACGCATTGAATTACTGCGGAAGCCATTCCGGTAAAAACGAAGACAAAGTAAAAGGCTCCGGCCTGACTCCTATCACGACTCCCTCGGGAAGTAAAGCTTTTTCAGAAGCCTGGATGATTATCGAATGTAAAAAAATGGTCGCACAGCAATTTACTCCCGAATCTATTTACAATTCCGAAGCAAAAGCCAAATGGGGAAAAGACCTGCATAAAATGTTTATCGGAGAAATTATCAATGTCTGGGTTAAATAAATCCGGTTTTGACCGTAATATTTTTTACAACGAGATTTACAGTATTGTAAAACAAATACCTGCAGGCCGGGTAGTTACCTATGGTATACTTGCCCGGCTTGCAGGTTTTCCGCAATATTCCAGACTAGCAGGTCAAGCGCTTGCACATCACAATCAGCCCGATTTCCTTCCTTGCCACCGGGTAGTAAACAGTCAAGGCCGTTTAGCTCCGCATTGGCCACAACAACGGCAATTACTGGAACAGGAAGGAGTTATTTTCAAGCCCAATGGCAACGTAGATTTAAGATTATCCGGCTGGGACATTTTAAACTTCTGTTCTCTCTAATCCCCTCTTTGCTTTGTATGGTCTTTAACCCGGAATACTCCGTGTTCCAATAACAATACCATAATCACTCCCATCACAAACCCATTTCCAATGATTGGACGGATCAAAACCGGAATACCTTGTAAAGCTGCTTCCGGGGCAAAAGAAAGCAACAAAGCTACCATGAGAGGAAAAGCGATGATCAACCCGCTTTCAAAACCAACAACACACTTCTCCCGGGTCAACATCTGCAATCCTGCAGAAAGTTGAGAAGCCATCAGGTATAATAACACAGCCCCCATTACAGCCCCCGGAATAGCCCCTAAAACCTGGATAAATCCCGGGAAAAAAGCACAAACAAACAATCCAATGCCTGCCGGCACCAAAGTATAACGGGAAGCACACCCCGTAGCGGCAATAATTCCGGGACTCATCGAATAATCAACAGGTCCGACTATCCCCATAGTTCCTGACAATACATTAGCAATCCCGGTCAATCCCACTCCCCTTCGGGTACGTTTTCCCAACTGATCGGCACCGATCATTTTCCCAACAGCCTGAATTGATCCCAATTCATTTACAATCAGAGCAATGAAACAAAACACAAAAGACAGGATTGCGCTAATATCAAACTCCCAAGGCCATTGTATTAAAGAAAAAGCCCCATCAGCAATACCCGTAGCTTGTGAAACTATTGGAAAACCCAATATCCCGTAATAAAACAGGCTCCCGACTATAATCCCACATAATACAACCACTGATTTCCAGATACCCCTTAATAACTTATTGCCCAAAAACATTACAAACACCAACAACAATACAAAAAGCAGATGAAACAGGCTGTTTTCCCCATCTCCAAATGTCAGGCGCAAGATTACCGGCGATAAAGTAAAAGCAATCAGACACAAAATGACAATAATAATCCGCGGAGTAAATATATACTGTAAGCGGGACAAAAAACCACTATAAGCCAGAATAGCCAATAGTAAACCTCCTACCATAATAGCCGTATAAACGGCATTTATTCCCACACTAATTGTAGCCAGAATACCAATCAGCAACACAGAAGCCGGTCCAATAACCAAAGGCAAACGATGCCCCCATAGCACCTGTACCGTCATAGTAAGTCCCATCAAAGCAAATAACTTCTGCATATAAAAAATCTGTTCTCCACCATCCGGAAAATGTAAACGGACAACGATGATGCCCATAATAATCACACAGGGAATAGAAACAATCCACCACTGTAATCCATACATCAATAACGGGAAAATCCTTGGTTTATCGTCCAATTGATATTTCATACAAGCATAATTTAATTTTCAACAGTCCTACGCCCCCTGTTTCATCATCTTCTTCCAAAATATACTAATAACAACGGGGAACCTATATTCTGATTTTTCCGTAAAGTTACGATATAAAAATTTCTTTTTACCTTTGCTAAGAAACCAAAATGTATAAAAATGAGAAATATCCTATTTATCCTCCTGTTTCTGGGTATACACAGTACGTTAACAGCACAGGAAAATGAGACTTTAGTAAAAACCGGTATGGAAGTACCCGATTTTACAGTAAAAATGTTTGACGGACAAACCGTTCAAATGAAGGAACTCCGGGGGAAAGTTGTGTTGTTAAATTTCTGGGCCACCTGGTGTCCTCCTTGCCGCATGGAACTTGCAAGGGTAGAAAAAGACATCATTGAACGATTCAAAAATCAGGACTTTGTATTTCTTCCGGTCTCACGCCAGGATTCTTACGACAAAATCAAAGCTTTCCGTGAACAAACAGGATATACTTTTCCTATGGGAATGGATCCGGACCGTAAAATCTACTCACAGTTTGCCACAGCTTCCATCCCAAGAAATTTTATCATAGATAAAACAGGAAAAATTGTTTTTATGGAAATCGGTTATTCCGAAGAATCGTTTAAGAAGTTAATTGAAACGATCGAAAAAACATTAAAATAAACCCTATTTGAAGCAGAGCCAGCTTGGCCCTGCTTCAAACATTATCCTTTTCTTACCTTCAGTCCTACAAAGAGAATATACACCAAACATACCAAAGGCACCACAAAAGCCCCGATAATACTGGTCATATCTGCCAGATAGCCCCAGAACAAAGGTATGATCGCACCACCTAATATTGCCGTAATCATTAAACCGGATAGTTCATTCGAATACTGAGGCATCTTATCCACAGCTATGGAAAATATCAAAGGAAAGATATTGGCAAATCCCAACCCGACTAAAATCACTCCTACCATTGTCGTCACCATATTTCCGGTAAATACCAGCAACACTCCGGCTAAAGAAAGAAATACAGTAATCAGTAAAAAACGTTCAGCCCGCATTTTCCTTAAAATAGCAGCACCGGCAAAACGCCCCACCAATACCGGCAAAAAAAACAAACTCCAGGAAATTAACAATCCCTCTTTCTGGGCGTCAAAATTAAATTCTTCTGCCAACAATAAAGGAACACCTGAATTCATACAACATTCAGCTCCGACATACAAAAATATCCCCAACACCATCAATACCACATACCCATTTTTCAATAAAGCAAAACAAGATGCCAAACTCACCGCATCTGTCTTCTCACCTTCCTGTATTCTGGTCGAACGTACCCACAAACAATTTATCAGCACAATAACAGCGTAAATAGGAAACAAAATAGTCCAGTTCAATCCGAATGCCCAGACAAAAAACGGTGGCAATAAAAATCCCAGGGACGAACCTATCGCTTTGATGGATTGGGCCAATGAAAGATTGGAAGAAAAATGTCCCTCAGCACTCACATCACGCATAACCGGATTACCGGCAACCTGCATGATCGTCGCACCTGCCCCCAGCAATAATACAGATAAAAGGATCAGGTAATATTTAAAACCTCCACCCGACTTAAAATCAATCTCCCCTCCATACATTCCTCCCAGAATAGGCAGTAAAAGCCCCACACCTGCGATGGCTAATCCAAGCACCAAAGCAGTCTTTTTACCTCGGCGGGCCTGAAAAATACCCATGGGCACTGACAAAATACCAAACATCAGAAAACCTGAAAAGGCTAACAATTGCGCCATAAAATTAGATAATCCGAAACTATCTTTAGCCAATGACACCATCGGGCCCACAACATCTCCGAACCCCATACATAAAAAGGCCAGAAATACCGGATACACACCATTCTTTTTAGCTTCCATAAATTGAGTAATTGATTTAAATTAATAATAAGGGGCAAAGATAATGTAAACTGAATGCATCTTTGGCCAAATTATACTATTCTTCATTCAAAGTTTACAAATTATTTAATAAGGAAATTTTCTTTTCATTTACTAAATGTACGATCAACTCTCCGAACAATGTATTCGCCCATGCAAACCATTTACGGGTGAATTTATCTGCATGATCTTTATGAAAAGATTCATGCATAAATCCGGTACCTCCATCATTATCACGCAACATTCGGACACATTGCCTGATTTCATCATCTTCCCGGGAAGTAAAAGCCCTCATGATCAAACTCATAGGCCACACCATATCATATCCGATATGTGGTCCGCCTATACCTTCGCCTGCTTTTCCCTTGAAGAAAAAAGGATTATCGGGACTCCAGATAAACCGACGTGTATTTTGATAAACCGGATCATTTGCTGATACAGCCTCCAGGTAAGGCAAAGCCAGCAAACTTGGAACATTAGCATCATCCATCAGATAAGCACTCCCGTAGCCATCCACCTCAAAAGCATAAATTTTACCATATTTGGGATGATTTACAACAGCGTATTTATGCACTGCAGCCTGTACTTCATCTGCCAATTCTTTACATGCTCCGGCAAAAACAATGTCTCCGGTCACCTCGCGGGAAATTTCCTCCAATTGACGTAAAGAACGGATGGCAAATAAATTAGAAGGAACCAGAAATCCAAAAATAGTTGCATCATCAGAAGGACGGAAACAGGAAACAATCATCCCAACCGGATTGACAGGGTTATTCCAACCATCTACATTCAATGTATCAGAAGCCCGGGGAGTATTCCGCTGAAAACGGTATGGTCCTTTATTTTCTTTCCGTTGCTGTTCCCGGAATGTTTGTAAGACCAGTGCCATCGATTTTTTCCATTCAGCATCAAAAATACTGGTATCTCCAGTGGTCTTCCAATAATGATAAGCTAAACGTACCGGATAACAAAGCGAATCTATTTCCCATTTACGCTCATGCACAAATGGCTTCATATCGGTATAATCCTTTGCCCATTCACTAGCTTCCGCACCATGCGTAAAAGCATTTGCATAACGATCCAACTGAATACATTTAGTCTGACGATTAATCACTCCTGCAATCAACAAACGCAATTGTTCGTCCCGTTTGCATAAAGCCACATAAGGCCATACTTGTGCACCTGAATCGCGAAGCCACATAGCATTGATATCCCCGGTAATCACAAAAGTATCCGGACGACCATTCTCCATTCTGAAATCCACAGTGGTATCCAGGGTATTCGGAAAACAGTTTTCAAACATCCAAGCCAACTTCGGGTCTTTCAGTTTCTTCTTTGTATCTGCAATTACTTCCTCTACTGCCCGGGAGGTAAAATGACGTGCTTCCGGTTTTGGCCGGTTACTGATATATCCATTCTCCATCGTTCCAGCCACCTCTTTTTTCCTTATATCCATCATAGCCTTTAAAGGTGAACTGCTCATCGCTGCTGCTGCAATAGCTAATCCACTTTTTTTGATAAAGTCTCTTCTTGTTACCATCTGTTATCCACCATTAATTTTTACGCAAACGATATAAAATTATAAAAATGCTCCATTACTACATAATAATTCAAACAAAATTCATGATTTTTTATTAAAATGCTAAATGAATTACCTTTTTAGTTTCAAAAAATGCTTCTGTAAAATAACCTGGTATAGGGTATACAGTCGCACGATGGCCAAAAGCTTTCAATTCTTCTTCAAAATCCCCGCCTTTCAAGTATAATATACCGTTCATCAAATTATTTTTTGAAGGTTGACGGACTTTATCTTTTACCCAGGCAACAAAAGCGGGAAAAGCAGTAACCCCACGACTGACAATAAAATCCTGTTTCTCCCGCACATTCTCCACCCGCGTTTGTTCTGCCTTTACATTCTTCAGTTCCAAGGCATCCCGGATTCCTTCAACGACTTTAATTTTTTTACCGATAGAATCTACCAAATAAAACTCCGACTCAGGAAACAAAATTGCCAGGGGAATACCCGGGAAACCACCACCAGTTCCCACATCCATGATCTTTGTTCCGGGAGCAAACCGGATCACTTTGGCTATAGCTAAGGAATGTAACACATGATGTACCCAGAAGGCATCCATATCTTTTCTGGAGATAACATTAATTTTGGCATTCCAATCCCGGTATAATGCTTCTAACCGGGAAAACTGAACTTTTTGTCTATCTGTCAGATCCGGAAAATAAGAATAGATCAATTCTACCGATTCCATAGCCATTATTTTATATTCTTTGAAAAATCACGATTATAGAGAGGAAGGGTTATCACACAAATAACTCCTACGACAATATACAATAACGTCATTGAACTATGCGTCAACAAAGCAAAAGCCTTTGCCATACTTTCAATTCCAGGTACGTGCGGCAGATAAATCATCAAAGCAGCGATAACCATAAAATGCCAGGCACCTATCCCTCCCTGCACCGGAGCCACCATTCCATAACTTCCCAATACAAACACCGTAAGCCCGACTAAAATACCCAAGTGGGAAGTAAACCCGAAACAAAAGAAACAAACATAAAACATCAAAAAATACATCAGCCAGATGAATAAGGAATAAAACACAAATAACCACTTATGTCTCACGTCTTTTACAGTCAGCAACCCTTCTTTCAAACCATGGAAAAAAGATCGGATACGCCCTTCTAGCCTATGCTTAAGAAAATATTTCCAAAACAACATACTTCCAATCAATACACCAACTAAAACAACAATAACCCAAGCCGATTGGAACAAATGGAACAGTTTTTCCTTGATTTCCGGATTACTATCCAAAAATATACCCACTTGTTTAAATTGAGTAATCACCACCATTAATGTCAGTAACAATAAGATCATCATATCAATCACCCGTTCAGTAACAACTGTCCCCAACAAATTAGAAAAGGGTACTTTTTCATATTTACTTACCACCCCACAACGGGTAAATTCCCCCATTCTCGGAATAGCCAGGTTAGCAAAATAACCAATCATGACCCCCATAAAACTATTCCAAAACCGGATGTTATACCCCATAGACTCCGTCAGCAACTGCCAGCGCAAAGCACGGCTTACATGACTGGCAATCCCCATGACACACGCCACTCCGATCCAGGTATAATTCACATCTTCCTCCAATACCTTTAACAAATCATTCCAATTCTGATCCCGGTAAACCAGCCAAAACAAAAACACAGAAATACCCAGAAAAATGAAAAATTTAATCGTATTTTTAAACACAGGCTGCATAAAAAATAATTAAAACGTCAAAGCAATCGCACGCAAAGTTATAAAATAATGCTTACCTCAAAACGCTTTTCAGCTAATTTGTATACTTTTGTAGCATGAGTATTGTGAAAGCTAAAAAAAGTCTGGGCCAACATTTTCTGAAGGACCAGAATATTGCACGGAAGATTACAGACAGCTTATTGCCTGTCACCCGGGAAGTATTGGAAATAGGGCCCGGTATGGGAGTATTGACCAGACATTTGCTGACCAACCCAACTTTTTCTGTACGGGCAATTGATATTGACAGGGAATCCATTGCATACCTGCACGAGCAATTACCGGAACAACGGGAGCGAATCATCTATGGTGATTTTTTGAAAGCTAAAATCACCGATTGGTACCAGGAACCTTTTTCAGTGATTGGTAACCTACCCTATAATATTTCCTCCCAAATCTTTTTCAGGATCATTGAAAACCGTGATCTGGTCCGCCAGGTAGTCTGTATGATTCAGAAAGAAGTTGCAGAAAGAATCTCTGCCCCGCATGGAAGTAAGACCTATGGCATTCTCAGTGTTTTCCTGCAAACCTTTTATCACATCGAGTATTTGTTTACTGTGAGCGAAAAAGTATTCGACCCTCCTCCTAAAGTCAAATCAGCAGTAATCCGGCTCATCCGGAACGAGCGGACTGAATTGGGATGTGAGGAAAAACTATTTTTCAATGTAATAAAAACCGGATTCAACCAAAGAAGAAAGACCTTGCGCAATTCTATACGGGGTTTGCTTCCACCGGGATTTGAGTCAGACTACCTAAATATGCGGCCGGAGCAGCTAAGTGTCAGTGATTTTATATCACTTTGCCAAAGCATCGGAAAAATAAAAATGGGAGAAAATCCCGGAATTTAAAATAAACCTGAACAGGAAGGAATAAACAATTCCTGCAAACCAAGATCCTGCTTTCCGGTTAATCAGACTTTAACAGAAATTACATTATGCAACAATTTGAACTAACCCACGAATTTTTAAGTCAACTGGAAGAGTTGATTGATGCAGGAAATAAAAGCGAAGTAACTCAGTTAGTTGCCGATCTGCACCCTGCGGATATTGCCGAAATCCTGAATGAATTAAATAATGAAAGGGCACAATTCGTCTTTTTATTGTTGGATAATGAAAAAGCCAGTGATGTACTGGCCGAAATTGACGAAGAAGAACGGGTACATTTCATCTTTTCCTGCCGAAACCATAGCCCGCCGGTTCATTGACAACATGGACTCCGATGATGCCGCCGACCTGGTGGCCAGTATGCCCAATGAACAGCAGCACGAAGTGTTGTCCCACATGGAGGACCTTGATCAGGCCGGCGATATCGTAGATCTTTTACATTATGACGAAGATACTGCCGGAGGTTTAATGGCCAAAGAATTGGTAATGGTCAACGAAAACTGGACTGTGCTGACTTGCCTGAGGGAGGTCAGCCGCCAAGCCGAAAACCTGGATGAAATCTACAATATCTACGTTGTTGACGACGACAATATACTGAAAGGACGGCTTTCCCTCAAAAAAATCATTACAGCCCCCACTTCTGCCAAAATCATTAATTTATATTATCCGGACATTATCTCAGTAAAAACGGATGAACCCGCAGAATCGGTTGCACTGATTATGCAAAAATACGACCTGGTTGCTGTTCCGGTTGTCGATCAGGTGGGACGGTTGGTAGGCCGCATCACCATTGATGATGTAATTGATTTCATCAAGGACGAAGCCGATAAAGACTATCAGATGATGTCCGGTATTTCCCAGGACGTCGAATCTTCAGACAGTGTTTGGGACCAAACCAAGGCAAGGCTTCCCTGGCTGATCATAGCCCTGTTCGGAGGTATGGTTTCCGCTTGGATGATCTCCCAATATGAAGCTGAAATTGCTCTTTTCCCTGTAACTGCCATGTTTATCCCTGTTATCACTGCCATGGGCGGAAATGTAGGGATCCAATCTTCGGCAATTGTAGTCAAAGGCCTTGCTTCCAACTCGTTAAGTCTGAAACATGGATTTGGTAATATCATGAAAGACTTGGGAGGGGCCTTAATCAACGCCACGATTTGTTCCTCGATCATTTTCTTGCTGACTTTAGCCTTTGGTATGCCCACTCTGGCTATGCCCATCACAGTTACCATCGCCCTTTTTGTAGTCATCATTTTTGCCTCTATCTTTGGAACTGCCTTTCCGTTGTTACTAAATAAAATAAAAATCGATCCGGCTCTGGCTACAGGTCCTTTTATCACCCTAACCAATGATATTATCGGTTTAAATATCTACCTGGTAACAGGCCGTATTATTTTAGGCAATCTGGGCCTCTGATTTCCACTGCATATTTATTTTGGCAATTTGCATAATTATAAGATGTAATTACAAGGTAATTAACCATTTAAGTGTTATTTTTGTATCGAAACTATAAGTGTGATCAAACCTAATTCTATATGAATCCAATAGTAGAAATAAACGTTCAATCAGAAATCGGAAAATTAAATGGTGTCATTATTCATACTCCTGGCGAAGAAGTTGAAAACATGACTCCCGAAAATGCTGAAAGGGCTTTATATAGTGATATTATCAATTTATCCATTGCGCGGGAAGAATACAAACAAATATCAGGGGTATTATCGAAATTAACAAATACTTATGAAGTGAAGGATTTGTTATGCAACATCCTCCAAGATGAACAAATCAAAACGGAAGTACTTAACCGGATCGAACGGATTGAACCTTTTATCGGTGAAAAGACCCCCAAAGGCTCTTTAAAAGAGCAGTTACTTGAAGAAAACGCAGAAAATCTTTCACGTTTACTGATAGAAGGAGTAGAAATGGTAAAAGACAACCTAACCAAGTTCCTCAGTAAAGATTGGTATGCTTTACGTCCAATGCATAATTTCTTTTTTACGCGGGACGCCTCCATGAGCGTGTACAATGAAGTCCTGATTGGACGGATGGCAAATTCTATCCGGGACCGGGAATCCGTCCTGATGCAATCCATATTTGATTTCACTCCTGAATTTAAAACTAAAACGCTGACAGTACCTCCTGTACCTGGAGCAACCCAGCGTATCCGTACTATTGAAGGCGGAGATGTTTTAATTGCCCGCGAAGATATTCTGGTGATTGGTAACGGCGCCCGTACCAGCACACAAGCGATTGACATGCTGATATACGAATTTATCAACCGCAAAAGCGAAAAAGCTCAGCACATCATTGTGCAACAATTGCCCAATACCCCGGAATCATTTATTCATCTGGATATGGTATTTACCCTACTGGACCAGGATAAATGCATGGTTTTTGAACCTTTAATCCTCAATCCCGGTAATTATCAGACAGTACATATCAAAATTCAAAACGGAAAATTGCAAAGTATCCGTACCGAAAAAAATCTGATCAGTGCATTAAAAAAACTGGGTATGGATCTGGAACCCGTGCTTTGCGGAGGTAGTGACGACTGGAATCAGGAACGCGAGCAATGGCATAGCGGAGCCAACTTCTTTGCCGTAGGTCCGGGACAAGTACTCGGATATGCCCGCAACAACTATACAATGGAGGCGATGAATAATGCCGGCTTCGAAATTATCCGTGCCAATGACTTCATTGACGGAAAAACAGACCTAACCCAATACCATAAATATGTCATTACCATCGATGGTTCCGAACTTCCCCGCGGAGGAGGAGGCGCCCGATGTATGACTATGCCTATCAACCGCACCAATCTATA
>ERZ780154.1148-NODE-1148-length-14433-cov-1.69836_pt1 | contig 14433 bp, 9 predicted proteins | sample MGYA00511568_ERZ780154 | MGnify/ENA primary metagenome ERZ780154 (study PRJEB29588, sample SAMEA2142525) | human gut metagenome | biome: human gut; feature: human-associated habitat; material: faeces | place: Denmark | collected 2008/2010 ...
GCTACAGACTTCCCCTCTTTGCTCAAAGGTAAAAAATGATTTTCATTTTTTAATAACACAATCGACTGCCGGGCTGCATCCAGAGCCACTTGCCGGTGTTCCGGACTATGCACTATTTTCTCAGCCTGCTGTCCGTCTCCCACATAAGGTTGATCAAACAATCCCATCCAGAATTTCACTTTTAACACTTCCCTTACCCGCTGATCCAAGACTTTTTGAGACACCTTTCCCTCTGCAAAAGCCTGACGTAAAGGCAATATAAAATCATCAGGAACAGTAAAATGAGTACGGATATTCAAACCAGCATTGATCACTTGTGCAGCTGCTTCAACCGGTCCACCTACCACCCGGTGTTTAGAATATAAAAACTCAACAGCCTCGCTATCTGACACAACATATCCCTCGAACCCCCATTCCTGACGTAAAATCCTGGTCAGGAAAAAATAACTTCCTGAGATAGGCTCCCCATCCCAATCGTTATAAGAACTCATAACACCCTTAGCCTTTCCTTCCTGTATTGCCATCCGGAAAGGTTCCAGATACAAAGTACGCATTTCACGGGGGGCAACATGCGGATCTGTACGGGTATCCCCATCCCGGCCTCCTACCGGAATACTATACACGGCAAAATGTTTGGGAGTAGAAACAATACCTCCCTTTTGCAAATTCATCACCATCTGCTTTCCCAAACTGCCTGCCAAATAGGGATCTTCTCCATAAGACTCTACCACTCTTCCCCAACGCGGATCCTGAGCAATATCCAGAATCGGTGAATAAATATTGGTATATCCCAACGCCTTGGCTTCCCTTGCTGTCACTTCTCCAATCTTTGCAATCAACTCTCTATTCCAGGTTGCCCCTTGCCCACACTGTGCCGGAAAATAGGTTGCCCGGTCATGACACAAGCCACGTATTCCTTCATTCGTAAAATCAACAGGAATACCTAAACGGGTTTCTTCCACAAACCAACGTTGCACGGCATGTTTTGCCTCCACATGCTTTTTATAAGGAAAAGAATACTCAGAACGGAATTTTCCCAAACCATTTAATTCTTCATCTATATTCCCAATCCCATCTTTCCAGATCTTTGTTTTCCATTGCTCTGTAGGCTGAGCATCTTTCAAAACACGTCCGGAACCATATAGGGTAGCCAATTGGCATGTCTTTTCCTCCAATGTCATCTGTCGGAGTAAATCCTCCACCCTAGCCTCCATATCGGCCGACGGATCTTCATATACATCCATCTTTCCGTTTTTATTAAAATCAATCCATCCCTTATGATAGATTAACGATTTTTTTACCGGACCTGCATACCCCGTTGCACAGAGCACACACAATAAAATCATCCAAATGCCTGTTTTCTTTTTCAAATCACTCATACGTATTTAGTTCATTTTTCCAAGTGGCCATAAAATTATAAAAAATAAAATAGTTTTACCAGATCACGATACAAAATAGTTTCTGACAAAAATACTGACAAAATAGAGAGACACCCAGGAATTATCCACCAAGTGCTTCCAGTAATTCTTCATCACTCAAAGGTACAGCTGCCGAAGAAGTAATTATCAGATCGGACAAATGCTGTTTACGTTTCTGAATAGCTAATATTTTTTCTTCCAAAGTTCCGGCTGTGATAAAACGATAAACAAAAACAACTTGTCTTTGTCCCATCCGGTGAGCACGGCTGACTGCCTGATTTTCAACCGACAGATTCCACCAGGGATCCAGGATAAACACATAATCTGCTTCAGTAAGATTTAACCCTACTCCTCCGGCTTTCAAAGAAATCAAAAAAATCCTGTTTTCAGGGTCAGTCGCAAAACGACGGATTTCTTGTTCCCGGTCACCCGTCATCCCCGTGAGCATCGCATATTTCCATTTCCGGTAGCTTATTTCAGCAGCTACCATTTTCAAATACTTCACGAACGAAGAAAATATTAATACCTTATGTCCGGCTCCAATCACCTCCTCAAGCATCCGGAATATCTCTCGGAACTTACCGGAATCAGCGGTATAATCTTCATCTGCCAAACGGGGATGATTCGCTATCTGCCTTAAACGGATCAAAGCTTTCAACACCATAAAATCGTTTCCAAGTCCCTCCCGGACTTGCTGTTTACCCAAGATATAATTACGTACGCGTGCTTGTTCCTCCTCATATACCTTACGTTGGTTTTCATCCGGCTCACAAACGACCAACTCGGAGGTTAACTCAGGCAACTCCGTCAATACTTCTTCTTTGGTACGCCGCAGAATATAGGGAGCTATCAGCTTCTGTAAAACAGCACTAGCTTGTCCCTGTCCATCAGTCAATATCGGTTTTATAAAATGAGTCCTGAAAAAATGACGAGTCCCTAACAGATCCCGGTTGACTAAATTCATAATGGCCCACAAATCAATCAGGGAATTTTCAATCGGAGTACCCGACAAGGCAAAAAAACATTCCCCCTGAATACGTAATACAGCCTGATGAAGCAATGAACCAGGATTTTTTATAACCTGTGCTTCATCCGTTATAACAATGCCAAAGTTTAAACGGGCTAAATAATCAATATCATTCCGCAAAGTATGATAGGTAACTAACACTATATCTGAACGCTGAAGATATCCCCGCAAGTCACGACGATGATTTCCAGCATAAATGGTAACCGTCAACTGAGGGGCAAATTTCCGTAATTCATTTTTCCAGTTGTGTACCAGCGAAGCAGGCACTACCACCAGACAAGTATGAAATTCACGTTGCCCCGGCAGCATTGCTTCTGAGGTAATCCGGGTATCAAAAAGAGAAAGTTGTTGGCCTGGCCCGGGATGTTTCCGTATCCCACCTTTGACACACTCTTGCCTGTACTTCAACAATAAGGCTATAACCTGCAAAGTCTTTCCCAATCCCATATCATCAGCCAGACATCCTCCCAACCCGGCATGAAACAACCGGAAAAGCCATTCATATCCCAAACGCTGATAAGGACGTAATACAGTTTTTAATCCGGAAGGCATCTCTATATCCATGCCAACCTGTCCTGCCGATGTTTCCATCTTTTTGATCCCTTCAACCCCTAAAAGAGTATACTGACTTCTATGCAGAAACAACATTTCTCCCTTACCTGAGGCAAACATCAGCATATCAGTGTATTTGGCAAACCATTCTTCAGGAAGCAAAAACAAGGTGCCATCGTCAAGAATAAATTCCCGTTTACCGGATAAAATATTATCCCGAAAACGAAGCAAAGGGATTCTCCTCCCGTCTGCCAGCACAACCACTGCTTTCAACTCAAACCAATCGGTCTTACATCCGGCATCCAACAAAACCTCCCAATCACCTGTATAATAAGATTTACGCAAATATTTCTGAGAGACCTGAATTCCTGAATATTCCAACCTTGTCCGATTTTTCCGTATCCAGTCAATTGTCTTTGCCCAGGCTTCCTGTATATGATGTTGCCAGGAAGCGTTTGCATCCATCCTCTCTTCTTCTGCCAGCCGTATGGGTTCCTCTATATGCTCTACCCAATAACTTCCGCCTCCCTTACTTACCAACCCCAGAGGCAGCAACAGCTTTTCCTGCAGCCTTTCCCATTCAAAGTCCCGGTTTACCTTATAAAAAGCATAATGATCCCCATCTGTATGCAACTCGACCAATGCTTTGCGTTTCGACCAGGCAGGGATGTGTTGACTCCCATAAATAAAAACAAGTGACAATACAGGCATTGCCCGGACATCCTGTTCCAGCCTGAGCACCACCTTTTTAGTCACCTCGCGGACAATGACCTCAAATCCCTGCACCTCAATTTCCTCATGCCTCACACTCTTTAAAATAAATTTCCGGAAATAAAGCTGTTCATTTGCCTTAGGAATCATCACCTCCCGCTTTTGAAGAAATGGCAATAAACGCTGGCCATCAAAATCTTCAGGAAAACGCAACAATTGTTGCCCCGACAATACACGGCAAGGACGGCGGGTAATTAACTTTAAATCGTAATCACTGGGATAAAATACCCGTTCCCCATCCGTCAAACGGAGAATATAACGTGTAAACTCTCCGGTACGTTCAAATCGCAATAAAGCTTGCGTCTGAACGCATCATTATCCGCTGACTTTTATAAAAATTATCTAAACGACTACCTTTCAAAAAAACAGGGAAACCACCATCTGACAGACAATCTATAATCCGTGCTACCAGCCCTTCAATATATGGATGAATAGATTCCCGGATATATTCCTCCTCTGCTTTTTGTAAAAATTCACGTTCATCTTTATACCTTTTCCGTCCAAACTGGTGGTATAAAGAAGGAGTGTCATATTTAAGAATAAGGGGCATCACCTCTTTGACTACAGCAGGAACATCAGGGTCCTCTCCCATATATCGGCCTGCACTTTGAAAAAAATCACCTGCATCAGTAACTTTATTGGCATAAATCATCCAACAATCCCATTTTTTCTCATATGATAAGGTAAAAATAATCCGCTCCATCGTATTTTTCAAAAGAGATGCAAAGATAGAAAAAAGCAGGATCAATTTTTTCTAAACACAATGGATAAACCCAGAAAGAATGAAATAATCCGACTTACAAATACCTTACAATCAAAGCTTCATAAGGACGAAGTAAAAGCGTTTTATCCCATGCAGGATGATCATTATAATTATCCATCAGAGCCTCTGCCCCTTCCAGGTTCATCTGCGGACGGATAGATGCCGGTTTAGGAGAAAAATTCAAAGCAATCAGAAACTTTCTTTCATCACTTTCCCTCAGATAGGCATACACCTGAGGATGAGTGGCCTCTATCAAGGTATATGTTCCATAAACAAATTCAGGATTAGCTTTCCGGAAAGCCACCATCCTCCGGAAATAATTCAACACAGAATCCGGATCTTTTTCTTCTCGGGCCACATTAATATCAACATAGTTCTTAGCCGGCTTCAACCATGGGGTAACAGAAGTAAAACCCGCATTCGGGCTATGGTCCCATTGCATCGGCGAACGGGCATTATCACGTGAAGTCTGCCGTTGCTGGCATAGAAAAGCCGACACATCCCCTTTGCGCTTCTTGATCCCACGGTACTGGTTCAGTGTTGCAATATCTCTGTAATCTTCAATATGCTCATAACCAGGATTTACCATACCAATTTCATCCCCGGCAAACCAGTAGGGAGTACCTCTCAAACTCAACAGGAAAGTAGTCAGCATCTTAGCAGAAAGTTCCCGGAATTCCGGAGCATCATTTCCAAAACGGGAAATCATACGGGGCTGATCATGATTACCTAAATACACTGATGGCCATCCATCTCCAACCGCCTTATCCCAACTGGAAAACATTTTTTTCAAAGCAATCAGGCTATACGCGATTCCGGAATCCGGAGTATCCGGTCCGGTATAGTTACGCACCTCAGAAGGACCAAAACCATACAGCATATTCAGTTCCTGACGCTCTGGTTCCACAAATTTTGCGACATCTTTATAGGCTACAGCAGATCCCTCTCCAACGGTCATAATATCATATTTATCCAACACTTCCCGGTTCATCTCATGCAAATAATCATGTAAATGAGGACCATGAGCATAAGAGGAGAAAAAATCCGGATATTTTTTCTGATCAATAGGAGGAAAAGACGGATCTTTAGCGATTAACGAAATAGAATCCATGCGAAAACCATCGATTCCTTTATCAAACCAGAAACGCATCATATCATAAACAGCCTGCCGTACTTCCGGATTCTCCCAATTCAGATCGGGTTGTTTCCGGGAAAAATAATGCAAATACCACGATCGGGTATGAAGATTATATTGCCAGGCACTTTCTTCAAAATAACTGGGACGGTATTGTGGGTGTTCTTTTTCCACAGGCCACCAATGATAATATTCATAATAAGGATTTTTCCGGGACTTCCCGGCCTCCTGAAACCAGGGATGCTCACTACTGGTATGATTAACCACTAAGTCAAGTATAAGCCGCATTCCCAGGGCATGTACCTCCTCCAACAACCGGTCAAAATCCTCCATTGTCCCAAACTCCTGCATAATGCCCCGGTAGTCACTGATATCATACCCCATATCGTCATTAGGAGAAGCAAAAATCGGATTGAGCCAAATGACATCTACTCCCAGGCTACGTATATAATTCAAACGGGAAATAATCCCTTGCAAATCCCCGATTCCATCCCCGTTACTATCCTGAAAACTACGGGTATATATCTGATAAACAATTGCTTCTTTCCACCAAACTCTTTTATCTTTCATATTTTCATCCTTTCTCATAAACGTATTCCTGTAATCATTCTTCTTTTTTCACCCATACAACCAATTTTCTTCCCGAAGAAGGAAACAGGTATTTCCTTCTTCGTCAATAGTGATTTCTTTCCGGCTATTTCGTGCCAAACTTCTCCTTGATGGTTTTTACCAATCGGAGTAATCCTTATCTCATGTAAATAGGACGCGTCCCGCTTCAACTCCTGCCATAACTTTCCGGTATTTGGCAAATTCCACTCAAAATATTGCATCACGACTCCATTTTTCATAACCTTCCTTATATTATTCAGTAGTAAAACGAATAAAAAAGATTCAAGGTTAGCATTTTGCAATTAATTGTGAACAGAGAAAAACAAGGTTCGGACTAATTAGGCATTTTTGTCAGCCTCTATAACTATATGGGATTTTACCTGATTAAAGAACCTTTTAATCACCCTAGACCTGGCTATATTTACGTTCAATTTCTTTGTAGTACACGTACATTGTAACCGGACCGTCAGCGAGTATAACCTCACCAAACGTTCAGTCACTATTTCTTTCTATCTGCTGGTATATTACTCAGGTTCCAGTATTTTAGGTTCAGTTACCGGAATAATCCCGGACATCCGGGAATGGAAATATTTCTTATTCGGTTTAATTCTGATCCTGAATTAATTACTGGATTATATAGAGTAAAGACTACGAAAAATACAAATCAAATCCCCCATTCCTTAGGCCAAAAGGACAGATAAAGTTGACAATCAGTTTCACTGAAACAAACAATATCCTCACATAGGATCTCCATCCTATTTCCGGTCTGCAACTTATAAATCATAAACCCTTATTTTATCTCTTTCAAATAAGCTTCAGAAAATATCCGTCTCCCCCATACAGTCATCATCAATCCACGAAGAAACAAATACACCAAAAAGGCCAGCCATAACATATGATTGTCCGTAGCACCTGAAAAAACATAATAGATTGCAAAAAAAGCAACAGCAGCCACAAGCATCGCCCACAACATTTGCCGGGTAGCTGTCGCCCCGATCAATATGCCATCCCAAAGAAAAGCTCCGAAACCTAGTAAAGGAATTGCCAGCACCCAATAAAAATAATTTCCGGCCACCTCTATGACTTGGCTATCATTGGTCAACAAACCCAGGAAATTCTTTCCTCCAATTCCATAAAGTAAAGTAAACAATACGGATAGCCCTACTCCCCAACCAAATAAATTCCGTACAGCGTGCCGGAGCTGCCGCAAGTTGCAAGCCCCGATATAACGCCCAGCCAAAGCTTCTGCTGCATAGGCAAAACCATCCATAATATAAGAAAACAAAGTAAACAACTGCATCAATAAAGTATTTACTGCCAGAATCACATCCCCCTGCCGTGCCCCGGTAGAAGTAAAAAACGTAGTGACAGCAATCAGGCAAAAAGTCCTGAAAAAAATATCCCGGTTAACAACAAAGAAACGCTTCATTGCCGAAAAATGAAGACTCTCCCGTAAAGCAATACGCGAGCCCAAAGCAGCCTTATAATGCCTTCTCCACAAAAAAACGGCAATCAATAAACCGGACCATTCTGCCACCACAGTTCCTAAGGCCACACCTTCCACCTTCATCCCCAGCACAAAAACAAAACACAAGCTACACAAAATATTAATAACATTTACAGCAATAGCAATATACATAGGAAAACGGGAATTCTGCATTCCAATAAACCATCCCTTAAAGCCATACATAGCCAGGACCGCCGGAGCTCCCCATATACATACACGGAAATAAGCAACAGCATACTCCTCCACCTCAACACTGGTGTCTATCAGCCAAAAAGCCAACCTTTCGACAGGATACTGCAACAGTAAAATACACAAAGACGACAATAAACCGACACTGACAGCCTGAACCAACACCCGCATTTCGGCATCCGGATCCTTACGCCCGTAAGCCTGAGAGGTCAACCCACTGGTTCCCATCCGCAAAAATCCAAAATTCCAGTACAAAATATTAAACAATAGTCCACCTACCGCAATAGCTCCAATATATGCAGCAGCCCCTAAATGTCCCACGATGGTTACATCTACAAGTCCCAATAGCGGAACTGTAATATTTGAAATAATTGAAGGGATAGCCAACCGTAAAATTCTACGGTTCATTAAATTACTTTTCATAAACAACCTGCGGCCAACTCAATTCGAAATACCTATCATTCATATTTTGCCAGGTCCTTAATGGTATATAGGTAGATAATCCACTGAACTTATCAACCGGAAATAATTTCCCATTAAATTTGGTGGTAGAAAAAGGATATATCATATCCGCAAGTAAAGAACTAAAAACTTCATATTGGGCTGTTGTCGCTACTTGCTTCAGGTATTCACCCAAGTCAAAGAATACATTCTGATTATATGCAATCAGAGGATAACGCCACACCTCTGATGACGATAGCAAAGCAACTTCTTCGGCTCTCCCCTTCAATATCTCCCGTACACATTCAGCCAAATCTTCCAACTTACTGGTCCTGGTCAATGCAATGGTACCACTCTGCCATTCTCCGCCCCATTGATGGTTTTCATAATAATTTACAAATTCCCGGCATACCTGTTTTAATTCATCCTCCCCTCCCCAGAGTAAAGGCATGATCTTACTATAAGGCATTCCGTCAGCCATTATTTCTGCCGGAGAAGCTATAATATAATCAGCTTTATGCCTCAGCTCATAGACAACTTCTATGGCAGACATAAAACAAGCATCAAATAAAATAAAATGATATCCATCGGGTAAAGCCGATTTCCACTCAGCTATCTCCATCTGACTATCCCCATACTGTCCTTCACCCGGATGTTCATCCTCTCCAATAATCTTTGTCTGAGGCACATTTCCTCTCCTCACACTAAATGCCCGGGCATTCGGAAAAGAAGCATTTGCAGGCAACCATCCGGTACCATGCGACCAGATGATCAAACCATAGGAAGAAGCCGGATATAATTCCTGAGTACGTCTCGTTACCCTCCTTACCACCTCAGGTGAAGCAGAATCTTCCTCGGGATATTGTTCGATTGTATCCAGCACACAATTTCCTCCTTTATTTTCTATCGTCATCAGCACAGGATCCGCATAGACCGGATCATAATAAATGACCAGTCTTCCATTTACATGTCCCATGCCTTCTTTTATTGCTTCTAAATTTTTCCAGGCATATCCATTAGCATCCAAGTTGTTATCTGCAGCCATATAAAGCAATACCGTACGCTCAATCACAGGCTGGACAGACTCAGATTTGTGACACCCCGATAAGAACAACCATATACATAAACCTATAACCCAGAAATTCACTCCGGATTTCAATTTCATCTTCATATTTTAACTCCTTATTAACGGGGTGAAGATACGAAAAAGAATCCATTTTGTTTAAAAGCAAAATCATGATATGGTATTTTTTTCCCCGATAGATTTGATTTATACGAGAAAACATTATATTTGCCACCCAAAACAGGAGATATAAAACTATGGTGTAAAAATTATATCTTGCCTGAAAAAATGATATATCTCAAAATCTGCCAAGCATGCAACCTGTCATTTATCCTGTTGAAAAAGATAAACTTATAGCTGAGCTGACCGAAGAACATTTTGTCCGGAAAACCAATAAGGCAGGAAATGAAATTTATACTTTCAATTCACAAAATGCCCCGAACCTAATGAGAGAAGTCGGACGGATACGCGAACTGACATTCCGGAGTGCCGGTGGAGGTACCGGCAAAGAAATCGACATTGACGAATTTGATACAGCCGAAAGCACGCCTTATGAACAACTGATTGTATGGGATCCCAAAGAAAAAGAAATACTGGGAGGGTACCGTTATATATTATGTGACCACCTCGCTCTAAACAAAGAAGGAGAACCTAACCTGGCTACGACAGAATTGTTTCGTTTTTCGGAATCTTTCAAAAAAAATTATCTGCCTAAAATGATTGAATTGGGACGTTCGTTTGTACATCCACTTTATCAATCTACCCGTATGGGACGCAAATCTGTATTTGCCCTGGACAATCTATGGGACGGTTTAGGAGCACTGACAGTAGATCATCCTGAAATAGAATATTTTTTTGGGAAAGTCACTATGTATACCAGCTTTAACATACAAGCCCGGAATATGATTCTTTTCTTCATGCAAAAATATTTCCGGGACAACCAGCAATTGGTAACTCCAATACATTCGTTAGATGTAGGTATCGATAAAAAGAAAATGCAACAAATCTTCACCGGAAATAATTACGATGAAGATTACAAGATCTTATCACATTATGTACGGGAACTGGGTGAAAATATTCCTCCTTTAGTGAATGCTTACATGAGCCTTTCCCCTTCGATGAAAACTTTTGGTACGGCTGTTAATCCGGGATTTGGCGGAGTTGAAGAAACAGCAATCCTCATTAAAATTGCTGATGTGTATGAAGCTAAAAAGAAAAGGCATATTGCCACTTATATCCCCAATCTCATCAATCGATTGAAAAAGAAATAATTGGCAACTAAGAGCTTTAGAATTTTTCGTTTTATAAGCTCTTAGTTACGATTTTCAATTTTCTTCCTTCTCCACTCCCGCAATTTGTTCTACATTCAGGTCACTTTCATTGCTATTGGAAGCAATATCATAATGCCGTAAAGGATTTTCCCCCAGTTCAGCATTCATAACCCGGTTATTATAGACATCAATAGCCAGATAAACTGCGCTCCGCATACCCGATTCGTCAGCAATTCCCTGTCCCGTGATATCATAAGCCATCCCGTGAACTGTAGAAGTATATACAATAGGTAAACCAGCCAATAAGACAGCTCCACCATTTCCTTCAATAGTCTTAAAAGGAATCATCCCCTGATCGTGATACATGGCCAGGATAACATCAAATTTCTCAAACTCTACTCCTGTAAACAAAGCCTCCGGAGCATAGGGTCCTAAAGCCATGATGCCATTGTTCCGGGCTTTTTCCATCGCAGGAATGATAATATTCTTTTCCTCCTCCCCATACAGACCATTTTCACCGACATGAGGATTCAACCCCAATACAGCAATCCGGGGCTTACGAATAGTAAAGTCCTTCCGTAAACAACTATCCAATAAACGAAGTTTATTATAGACATTATTAAAAGTAATATGCTCTGCCACTTCCTTAAAAGGCAAATGATTGGTGACAAATCCCATCTTCATCTTTTCACCTACCAATAAAGGCATCACATTACGCACCTCATACCGACTGGCAAAATAAGCAGGACAACCAGAAGCAGGCTGAAAAGAATTACACCCCTGCGGAGCACCAACCAAAACATCAATTCCTTTCTGATCCAGACAATCTAAAGCCGCATTCAATGCAACCATAGCTGCCTCATCCGATTCAGGTGTCTCCTGTCCCAGATCCACCTTTATCCCATCATCAACACAGTTTATAATGTTACAACGCTTCGCATTTGCATCCTGAGCTTTCTGTATACTATTCAAAGTAAAATTCTCTATATTCAAAGCCTTACGGTGATAGGCTGCAACTTTAGAAGAACCAAATAACAAAGGAGTACAAATCTCACAGATTTTATTTTCTGCCATCATCTTTATTATCAATTCATAGCCAACACCATTGGCATCTCCGTGGGTAAACCCTACAATTAATCTATTTTCCATATTTTAAACTCATTTGTCCGAATAAGTCCACTGACTTATTTATTATTTTGGTAATCTATTGAAATAAAAGCTACTACAACATTTTAATGTATCACTCATTTTGCCTGAATACTCCTTATTCCCCCATTTTCAGACATCCGAACAACTGGATATCCAAACAACATCAAACACTAGACAAAGATATAATTAATTAAGAGTTTTTCCAGCTTTTATTTTGAAAACTAATTTTTAATTCATACGTTTGCATGCAGATCAGCATAGTTCAGCATAGTGGTGTAATGACAAAGAAATTTTCTAACTCGATCTCAAAGGTTAACCTCATTATAGATACCATCAATGAAAAAATCATTGACGGTAGGTTGACTGTCGGAGATAATTTACCTTCTATCAATGGGATGAGTCAACAATGCGGCGTATCACGTGATACTGTATTTAAAGCTTATACAGAACTAAAAACAAGAGGAATAATCGATTCAACTTCTACAAAAGGTTATTTCGTAAAAGAAAAACTTTATAATGTATTACTATTATTGGACACCTATTCCCCTTTTAAGGAAACTCTTTACCGCAATTTCACCGAAAATCTGGAAAACAAAGATTATAAAGTTGATGTCTTATTTCATCAATATAACGAACAGTTATTTAAAACCATCCTCCGGGACAGTATAGGACGCTATAGTTACTACCTCATCATGAATTTCAGCAACGACCGTTTTTCAGAAGAACTGAATGCACTCCCGGCAAACAAACTGTTACTGTTGGACTTTGGAAACTTTGACAAAGGTGAATTTTCTTACATCTGTCAGGATTTTAACCAGGCATTCTATGATTGCCTGACAGAAGCAGATGAAAGATTCAGGCATTACCGGAAAATCATCCTGTTTTTCCCGAAAGAACTGATGCACCCGGCTAGCGCCATTGACTACTTTGTCAGATATTGCAATGACAAAAAATTCGATTTCGAGGTAATCCACCGTACCCCGACTGAAAAAGACATTCAAGCCGGCTGTGCATACATTTGCCTTAAACAACAGGATTTGGTCAACGTGATCCGTACTTGCAATCGTTATAATTATAAGGTGGGAGAAGATATTGGTATCCTGATCTATAATGATATGCCTGTACTCGAAATCATAAAAAAAGGAATATCTTCCATTTCTGTCGATTTTGCAGAAATGGGAAAAAAAGCAGCAGAATTTGTGAAATCAAAACATAAAATACAGGAATACCTGCCTACCCGTTTGGTACTCAGAAATTCCCTTTAAACAAAATAAATTTCAGCACAGTTCAGCACAGAAATTACAAACAGATAACTAAAAAAAGTATTATGAAACAAGCAAGATTTATCGGAGAATATCCGAAAGTTGGGATTCGTCCCATTATTGATGCCCGTCAGGGTGGTGTCCGGGAATCACTGGAAGAACAAACAATGAACATGGCTAAAAGTGTTGCCGACTTGATCAGTAGTGAACTGAAATACAGCGACGGAACTCCCGTTCAGTGTGTCATCGCAGACTCAACTATCGGTCGTGTACCTGAAGCGGCTGCCTGTGCCGAGAAATTCCGCAAAGAAGGTGTAGGGGTAGTCATTTCAGTGACTCCGTGTTGGTGTTATGGAAGTGAAACAATTGATTATGATGGCCGGATGCCGCAAGCCATCTGGGGATTCAACGGAACCGAGCGTCCGGGAGCCGTTTATCTGGCAGCAGCACTGGCTGGCCATAGTCAAAAAGGCATGCCTGCTTTTGGTATTTATGGACACGATGTACAGGACGCCGGCGACAAAACTATACCTGAAGACGTAAAAGAAAAATTAATACGCTTCACAAAAGCAGGTATTGCAGTAGCCACCATGAAAGGCAAGAGTTACCTGTCTATCGGTAATGTAGCTATGGGTATTGCCGGAAGTATTGTTAATGCCGACTTTTTCCAGACTTACCTGGGAATGCGTAACGAACAGGTTGATATGAGCGAGGTGATCCGCCGTATCGATGAAGGAATTTACGATAAAGAAGAATACGCCAAAGCAATGGCATGGACTGAAAAATATTGCAAGGTAAACGAAGGAACAGATTTCAATCCTGAAAAGAAAAAGAAAAACCGGATAGAACTGGACGCCGATTGGGAATACGTTGTAAAAATGTTCATTGTATTCCGTGATCTGATGTGTGGAAATCCTAAATTACGGGAAATGGGCTTCAAAGAAGAAGCATTGGGCCACAATGCCATTGCCGGAGGTTTCCAGGGCCAGCGTCAATGGACCGACCATATGCCTAACGGCGACTTTGCAGAAGCTTTCATGAATACCTCTTTTGATTGGAATGGTATTCGCGAAGCCTTCGTTTTTGCAACGGAAAATGACTCTTTAAACGGAGTGGCCATGCTATTTGGTAAATTATTATCCAATAGCGCCCAAATCTTTGCTGACGTTCGTACTTATTGGAGTCCGGAAGCTGTAGAACGGGTAACCGGCAAGAAACTGACCGGAGCTGCCGCCAATGGTATCATTCACCTGATCAACTCGGGAGCTGCCACCCT
>ERZ780154.1164-NODE-1164-length-14349-cov-1.84147_pt1 | contig 14349 bp, 13 predicted proteins | sample MGYA00511568_ERZ780154 | MGnify/ENA primary metagenome ERZ780154 (study PRJEB29588, sample SAMEA2142525) | human gut metagenome | biome: human gut; feature: human-associated habitat; material: faeces | place: Denmark | collected 2008/2010 ...
CCGAATCTAAAGACTCCATGAAATATTTTGCTGTTTCTTTATTTTCGGTAATAATCGATTCTGAATGTTTTGTTGAATAGTTATAAATATGTTCAATCGCTTCTTCAATATCATCTACAACTTTTATATTACAAATATAATCATCATATTCTGTAGCATAATTTTTTTCAGTAGCTTCTAGACAATCTATGATTTTTCTTGTTTTTTCATCACCATAGATTTGTACATTTTTAAATATTTCTTGAAGTTTTGGTAAGAATTCTGGTGCTACTTTTTGATGAACAAGAATCGTTTCAATTGCATTACATACAGATGGTCTTTGGATCTTGGCATTTTTTGCAATTTCTAAAGCCATATCAAGACTAGCTTCTTGATCAACATAAAGATGACAAATTCCTGCTCCTGTTTCAATTACTGGAACAGTTGCATTTTTAACAACATATTGAATAAGCCCTGCACTTCCACGAGGAATAATGACATCTACATAATCATGGGCTTGAATTAAATCTAAAGTTTCTTCACGTTTTTTTGTTTCAATAAGAGTAACCGTATGTGCTGGTAAAACATCTTGAATAGCCTCATTTATAATTTGAACTAAGATGCGATTTGAATGAATGGCTTCTTTACCACCTTTTAAAACACAAACATTGTTTGTTTTAATACATAAACTGGCAATATCTACTGTTACATTAGGTCTTGATTCATAAATTACCCCTATCACTCCTAAAGGAATTTTGATTTGTTGAATCACTAAACCATTGGGTCTTTTAATTTCTCTTACAAGAGTTCCAATAGGATCTTGTAAATCAATTACTTTTAAAATATCTTTTGCCATCGCTTCAATACGTTCTTTATTTAATAATAAACGATCAACCATTGATTCTTTAATACCATTATTTTTAGCTTCTGCAATATCTTTTTGATTTTCTTGAATAATCAATTCACTTTTTTGAATTAATGCCTCAGAAATATTTTTTAAAGCTTTATTTTTTACTTCTGGTTTAACATTTTGCATAAAACGACATGCTTTTTTAGCTTCTTTAAGTTGTTCCTTAATCATAATTTCACCCCTTATTAATGACTAGATTATCTGCATGAATCACTTCATCATAATCTTTATAATGTAAAATACTTTCTATTTCATTACTATGATGATCTTTAATCAATTTTAACTCATCACTTGAATAATTCGTAATACCTCTTGCTATTAAGTGTCCTTTAAAAGAAAGAACATCAATGACACTACCTTGCATAAATGAACCTTCAACTTCTTTGATTCCTTTAGGTAGTAAACTTGTATGTGTTTTTAAAGCCTCACATGCACCATCATCAACAATGACTTTTCCCTTAGGAGAACTACGATACATGATCCAATGATCTCTAGCACTTAAAGTACGACCCGCTTTTCCACTAAAATATGTTCCAATTTGTTTTCCTTCTAATAAATCAATAAGAGCTGTTTCATTATTGCCATTAACGATGGCCATATCTCCTCCATAATCATTAACGATTTTTGCAGCACGTAATTTTGTCACCATCCCGCCTGTACCAAATTGACTACTCGAATCTTTCGCATAGTTCATAATTTTATCATCCACAAGTTCAATATCACTTATTAATTTTGCATTGGAATTGGTATGAGGATTATCATTATAAAGTCCATCAATATCTGAAACTAAAACAAGTAATTGTGCATCCACAATAGGTAATAGTAAGGCAGATAATGTATCATTATCTCCTACTTTGATTTCATCTACCGCTAATGTATCATTTTCATTAATAATAGGAATCACATCATAATCTAAAATAGAAGATAAAGCATAGCTTAAATTCATCAAACGTTTACGATGATCAAAATCATCATGATTTAATAAAATCTGTGCACATTTTAAATGAAACAATGAAAATAAATCTTCATAAATTTGCATCAAATGAGCTTGTCCAATAGCCGCAAGTGCTTGTTTTTTAGAAATTTCTTTAGGTTTTTCACTTAAATTTAAAACACCCATTCCTGAGGAAATCGCTCCTGATGAAACAAGTGTTACTTTTAACCCTTTACGTTTTAAAATAGCTATTTGTTGGATGAGTTTTAAAATTCTTTCTTTATCTAGTTGTCCATCTTCATTACACAAAGAAGTCGAACCAATTTTTATAATAACATGTTTAACATGTTCTAAATTTCTCATGTTTACACCTACTTTTCATTTTTTCTTATTATACAGAAAAGAAAGGCAATTGACAACAAGTGAATACATTTGAAACGCTTTTATAGCTATAATAATTTTTTATTATTATCTTTCATATATCTAGATAAATGATAAAATAGAACATATTATTAAGGGGGAAAATTAAAATGAATCTCATTATTCCAGAAAACTATGATCCTGTGTTATCTTTAAGACAAACACAAGAAGCAATTAAATACATAAGAGATACATTTCAAAAAGAATTTGGAAGAGCTTTAATGTTAGAAAGAATTTCAGCACCTCTTTTTGTGCAAAAAAGCAGTGGTTTAAATGACAACTTAAACGGTGTTGAAAAACCTGTTTCTTTTCAAATTAATTGTTTTGAAAATGATGATATCGAAGTCGTTCATTCTCTTGCTAAATGGAAAAGAATGGCACTTAAAAAATATGGTTTTGGTGTTCGTGAAGGACTTTATACAAATATGAACGCTATTAGAAAAGATGAAGAAGTTGATAACCTACATTCTTACTATGTTGATCAATGGGATTGGGAACGTGTCATCGAAAAAGAAGATCGCAATATTACAACATTAAAAAATCATGTTAAAAAGATTTTTAAAGTCATTAAACATATGGAACATGAAGTTTGGTATAAATACCCTCATGTTGTTAATCGTTTACCAGATCGTGTCCATTTCATTACTGCACAAGAATTAGAAAATCAATATCCTGATTTAACAGCTAAAGAAAGAGAAAATAAAATTTGTAAAGAATTCGGGTGTGTCTTTGTTATGCAAATCGGTAATATTTTACAAAGCGGGCAAAAACATGATGGACGTGCACCAGACTATGATGATTGGAAACTAAATGGTGACTTGTTATTCTGGTACGAACCATTACAATGTGCCTTAGAAATCTCATCAATGGGTATCCGTGTGGATGAAGATTCTTTAGTAGAACAACTCAAAAAAGAAAACTGTGAAGATCGTTTAAATCTTCCATATCATCGAGCTATCATCAATAAAGAATTACCTTACACAATTGGTGGCGGTATTGGTCAATCAAGACTTTGTATGTTACTTTTAAACCGTGCTCATATCGGTGAAGTTCAAGCAAGTATTTGGCCACAAGAAATGATTGATGAATGTGAAAAGAATAATATTCATTTATTATAAAAAAATCTATCGCTTAGATAGATTTTTTTAATGTATAAATAGATAATTGATAAATAATAAAGGGTTTCTACAAAAATAAGCAACCCTAAAACAAAGAAAGCAAATAACTATTTTAGTAATAATGTCAGCAATAAAACAGTAACAGTATAAACCAAAAGAAATATTTTTTAAATTTCTTACCATTTTCTTTAGAAAATATACTCTTTGTTTCTTCTTTTATTTCTTGTTTAAAACCATCAACAACTTGTTTATTGTATTATGGCTTCTTAAATTTTTTTCGTCTTTCGTAGTTTTTCTTCAAAAAAAGAATTATAGTTTGAAACTATAATTCTAATGAATAACTCTTTTAATTTCATAGATTCCTTGAATACGTTCTAGATTAGCAATTGCACGATTTAAATGTTCAGCATCATCAACACCAATCTTTAATTTAATTAAAGCTCTACCATCATCTGATGCATCCGCATGAATATTTAAAATATTGATTTTCATTTGTCCTAAAACCGTAATAATATCATTTAATAAATTTGTACGATCTAAGCCATCAATTTGTAAATCAGCATCAAATTTCAAATTAGAAAGTGATGCAAAATCCCAATAAACATCAATTAAACGGCTTTGAATTTCTTTTTGTTTAATATTTGGACAATCCACACGATGAACTTTGATTCCTTGTCCTTGAGAAACATAACCCGTAATTTGATCTCCAGGAATTGGATTACAACATTTAGAAAGTTGAATCTTTAATCCTGAAACACCTTTAACAACAACTCCATTATTAGATGTCGTTTTTTCTAATTTTTCTTTTTGTTCATTATTTCTTTGTAAGATTTTAGATAAGTTATCAAAGAAACCTGTTTTCTTTGGATTTACTTTTTCTAAAAGTGTTGCTACTGAAAGATTTTTCTTTCCAATAAAATAGAAAATATCATCTAAACTTCTTGCTCCAAAAGCACCTAAATATGTTTTATAAGTTTCTGGATCCAAGAATTTCTTTTCATCAAGTCCACGTTTTTTGATTTCATCTTTTAAGATTTTCTTACCATCTTCAATCGTATCTTTCTTAGTTTCAGCTTCTTTTTTAGCGAGGAAAGTACGAATTTTATTACGAGCTCCTGCGGTTCTTACAAATTTCAACCAATCTTCACTTGGTCCAGCGGATTGTTTGTTGGTTTTGATTTCACAAACATCCCCTGTATTTAATTTTGTATCGATAGGCACCATGACATTATTGACAATCGCACCAACTGTATGATGTCCTACTTCTGTATGAATACGATAAGCAAAATCAACTGGTGTTGAACCGTTAGGAAGTTCAACAATTTTCCCTTGTGGTGTTAAAACATAAACATTTGCTTCAAAAATATCACGAGAAATGGAGTCATAGTATTCTTTGGCATCGCCATCTTTGATATCATCTGACAAAGAAATAAATTCTCGTAACCATTGAAGTTTTTCTCCAATTTCTTTTTGTTCCACTTTGGCAGAATAACCTTTGCCTTCTTTATAACGCCAATGAGCAGCAACCCCAAGTTCAGCAAGCTCATCCATTTCTTCAGTACGAATTTGGATTTCAAAAGTATTACCATCTTCGCCAATAACAGAAGTATGAAGTGATTGATACATATTTGGTTTAGGCATAGCAATATAATCTTTAAAACGTCCTGGAATTGGACGATAATGATCATGAATCAATCCTAAAACACTATAACAATCAAGTTTATTTTGTAAAATAATACGGAGTGCATAAAGATCATAAAGTTCATCAAAACGTTTATGTTTTTTAAACATCTTCTTATAAATACTATAGATAGATTTCGCACGACCTAAAATACGATATTGATAATGATTTTCCTTTAATAAGTTTTCAACTTCTTCCATCATCTTCGCCACAGATTCTTTTCGCTCATCTTGTTTTGTTTGAAGAAGTCGCGCAATATCATGATAAGCAATTGGATCTAAATAAGATAAAGAAAGATCTTCCAATTCTGTTTTAATATCGCTCAACCCTAAACGATGAGCAATCGGTGTATAGACTTCTAAAGTTTCTCGAGAAATACGTTTTTGTTTTTCTGGGGGCATGAATTGTAATGTACGCATATTGTGTAAACGATCGGCAAATTTGATCAAGATAACACGTATATCTTTAGCCATCGCAATATAGATTTTACGATGATTTTCAGCATATACATCTGCTTCATCTTTAAATGGCATTTTAGAAATCTTCGTAACACCTTCAACAAGGGTCGTTACTTCTTCTCCAAATTCTTTCACCATTTCTTCACGTGATACATCACAATCTTCCATGACATCGTGTAAAAGACCCGCTGTAATGGTAAGTGGTCCTGTTTGTAATGTTGATAAAATATAAGCAACCCAAATCAAATGAATTGTATAAGGTTCTCCACTTTTACGTTTTTGTCCTTCATGTTTAACCATGATATAATCATAAGCTTTTTTAATAAGCTTCATATCATCTTCATTGGTAATATAGCGTCTACATGATTCATAGACATCTTCTATAGTGACTTTATCTCCAGCTTTTTTAAACTCTTTCATATTATAACCCCCTCATATGATAAAAGAGAGTTTCCTCTCTTTTATTTAATAAGTTAATACTGAATAAACATTATAGTCTTTTAATTTTTCTCTACCTTTTAGAGCTTCAAGTTCAATTAAAAAGGCAATTCCTACAACTTTACCACCAAGTTGTTCAACAAGTTGAATAGTTGCTTCAACTGTTCCACCTGTAGCAAGTAAATCATCAATAATAACAACATTTTCACCAGGTTTGATACTATCAGCATGAATATGAACTTCATTTTTTCCATATTCTAAATCATAACTTGCTGAAACTGTTTCTCTTGGTAATTTTCCTGGTTTTCTAACAGGTACAAACCCTGCATTTACTTTGTAAGCAACAGGACATCCAAATAAAAAGCCTCTTGCTTCAGGACCAGCAACAACATCTACTTGAACTCCAAGTCCATCGATCCATTTAGCGAATGTGTCAATTGATTCTTTATAAGCTTCTTTATCTTTTAATAAAGGTGTTACATCTCTAAAAATAATTCCTTCTTCAGGAAAATCTTTAATATCTTCAATATATTTTTTAAAGTCCATTTTATGTACTCCTCCTATTTCTATTATAACAAACTTTTATTATCAAGGAAACTATTTCATATCCTCTATAATCATATTTATTGATTCTGTATTTAAATATTTATTAATTTTTAAAGTTCCTATTAAAGAAATTGTCTTTTTTAATTGCTCAATTTCTTTCGAACAATTAAAATAAAGTGCTTGTAAATTCCCTTTATTTAAAGGAATATCGAAACGTAAATGTTTCCCATCAGATAATACACGACTGGTAAAATTCGTAATATCTTTTAAAACAAATTTCATTTCTTCATTATATTGACCATACGGCTCTAACAATTCTAATTCTTTTACTGCTGGTAAAGTAAGCTCATTTAATTCAATTTGAATTCCTTCAAGAACTTTTTCATTAGAAAAAGTATGTGTTGTTAAATAGATATGCAATGCTTCTTTTAAAGTTAACACTTCATCTTTTGCTACTTGAAAACCACCCGCTAAAGCATGTCCACCATATTGTACAAAATAATCTTTTAAATCATCAAAAATTTGATTTAAAGGAATACTTTCAATACTTCTGGCACTTCCTCGATACACTTCATTTTTTTCATCATATTTCATAACAAAACTTGGCTTTTGAAATTCATGAGTATACTTCCCAGCAATTAAGCCTACAATTCCTTCATGAACTTCTTGATTATAGCTATATAAAAATTCATCTTTTTGACTATTTTCTAAAATATTTTTATATTGTTCATTTGTAAGAGATTGTCTTTTACTATTGATTTTTTTAGCATATTGAGAAATTTGGATTGCAAATTTTTGATCGACACCCTTTAAAAAATAACGTACTAAATGATTTGGATTAACAAGTTCTGGTAGTCTTCCAAAGGAATTGATTTTAGGTGCAATATTAAAACCTAAAGTTGTTGTATTATATTTTTGATTTTCACCAATTAAAAGTTCTAATTGAAGATATTTTTCTTCATTCATAAATTGCAGACCTCGCGAAACAAGCGATTTATTTTCATCAACTAAAGGCATCATATCTGAAATCGTCGTAATAGCTGCTAAAGAAAATAAATATTTATCATGTTTTCCAAGCAAACTACTGGCAAGTTTATACGCTAAAAAACCTCCACATATTTCTTTAAATGGATAATCCGGTGACATTTTTGTATGAATGATTGCACATGCGTCCGGCAATTCGTCATAATCATGATGATCAATAACAATAACATCAATACCAAGTTCATTAGCTAAATTAATAGCTTCATACGCTTTAATACCATTATCTACTGTAATTAACAAAGAATACCCTTTTTCATACATTTGTTGAACTCTTTCTTTATTTAGTCCATAACCATCTTCAAAACGATTAGGAATATGATACCCTACTTTTTTCCCTAATTCTAAAAAAGCTTGAACAAGAATGGCTGTTGACAAGATTCCATCACAATCATAATCTCCATAAATACATATTTTTTCATCATTTTCCAAAGCTTCTTGTATACGATCTAAAACTAAATCCGCATCTAAAAACAATGAAAAATCATGATAAATCAATCTTTTTGAAGTATGTCCTTGAACATCTTGTTCATTATATTCTCTTTGTGCAAAAATCTTTGCAAGTAAAGAATGTATTGAATACTTTTGCATATATTCATTATAGTTATGTATTTCTTTTATATCCCAGTTCATAAAATCTCCTTAAATAAAAAATAGTTGTTACCAACTATTTTGAAATGAATTCTTGAAATGCTGCTAAATCGAGTGTACTTGCTTCTTTAACTGCTTGTATACTTAAATAATCAAAAATTTCCGAAAATTGTAAATTCATTACATCATCAATAATATCACACATTGGTAGACTCTTTTGAGATTTCCATTTAATATTGAATAAATAATTTCTTATTTCTTTTTCGGATATATTATCTATTTTTTGCTTACGAAACTCATGAGCTTTTAATTTGATTAGAAAATCTAAATCATATTTACCAAATTTATAATCCAGTTTTTCATTCACGATAAACCAACTCCCACTTCGTCTATTATAGATGAAAATTCGACATAAAGGAAGTCTTTTATGAAAAGAAAACTTATCAATTCATTCATTATTCTTTCTGCTAGTTCAGCTATCTCTAAAATATTTAGTATTTTAAATAGAATGTTGCTTTCCAGACTTCTTCCTTTAGAAGCCATGTCATTATATCTTGTCATTATGCCAACACTTTCTTTGTGTTTAACACTTGGACAGGTTGGGATTCCTTCTGCTGTTTTTCGTCTTATATTACATCCAAAATATAAAAACTACAAAGTCATTATTACCGCAATTATTCTATCCTTTTTTTCTGTCATTGTTATTTGTGGAACCCTCTTTATTTTAAGTCCTTTCATTGCTCATTCTTTATTAAAAAACGATTATACTCTTTATCCCATTTTATCCTTTTTAATTTTTATTCCATTGATTGCTATCAGTGGTATTATTAAAAACTATTATTTAGCCAAAGGGCATGTCTATGTCATTGCTAAAAGCCAAATTGTCGAAGAAACTTCACGTTTATTATTTACCTATTTATTTTTAGAAACTCCTTTAAGTTCATCCTTACCTTTTTTAGTAACAATCGCTTATTTATCAATGAGTTTTGGTGAATTGATGTCCATTATCTATCTACTTCTTTTAAGTCGTAAAAGATATTCTTTTACTCCTTTAAAAAACATAAACAAGCAAAACTTGATTATGAAAGATCTTTTAAATATTTCTTTACCTTTGACAGGTTCACGTCTTTACCATTGTTTTATGAATTTTTTAGAGCCCATTCTTTTAATTCATGTTTTAACTCGACTTGGTTTAACTCAAAACTTTATCCAAGACCAATATGCCATCCTTTCTGGCTATGTCGTCTCGATGCTTGTCACGCCTACTTTTTTTTGTACGATCATCTATCGCCTTTATTTGCCTATTGCTACAGATGATCTTTATTATCATAAAAGTAATACTTTTTTACATCTTCTTTATGCTTTACTTATTTGTTTTCTTATTGGTCTTCCTTTTACTTTAATTTTCCAAAACGATCCCTTATGATTCTTTACAATACAACAAGTGGTTATCAACAATTAAAATACATGTCTTTTCCTTTTTTACTCTTTTATTTACAAACACCCCTTTCTACAATTTTACAAGCTAAAAATAAAAATAAAGTGATGTTTATCATCTCTATGATTGAATGTACTTTAGAAATTATCTTAACTTATACTTTATCTCATTATCTTTATGTTAACGCTATTTTGATTAGTTTATTTACAGGATTGATTACAACCTTAATTTTAAGTGCAATTTATTGTTTTAAAATAATAAAAGACACTTCTTTATCTTGAAGTGTCTAATTTTTTTAACCAATTTGAAAATACTTCTAAGCCTTCTTTGACAAGTTGTGGGTCATTTGCAAGTCCAAAACGCAAATGATTTTCCACATCAAAACAACATCCCGGAACAAAGAAAACACCTGTTTCTTCTTGTAATGTTTCACAGAAAGTATTTGAGTCTATTTGATAATCGTATTTTAGAAAACAAACTGTTCCATATTCTGGTATAACACAAGAAAGATGGGAATGATCTTTTAACCATTTTCTTAAATAATTTTTATTTTCTTCTAAAATTTCACGATTTCTAGATAAAATTTCTTTACTATATTTTAAAGTAAGTGCCCCTAAATAATCATTGATTGGTCCACTACTAATAATTGAATAATCACGTCTTTCATTGATTAAACGAATAAGTTCTTTATCTTTTGTTTTGATCCAACCAATGCGAAGTCCAGGAGTTGATAAAACTTTAGAAAGTCCTGAGGTTGCTATTCCTTTTTCATAAAGATCACTAATGGATTCTTCTTGATAAAGTCCTCGATAGATTTCATCCACAAGAACATAGAGATCATGCTTTTTACATATTTGAATCAGTTGTTGCATTTCTTCATGATCTAAAGTTGTTCCAGTAGGATTGTTTGGTAAATTCAAACAAATCATTTTTGTATTTTCTCTAATATTTTTTTCTAATTCTTCAAAATCAATTTTCCATTCATTTTCTTCTTTTAAATGAATAAAATCAACTTCTACCCCTAAAGATTCAGGAAAACTATAAAGTTGTTGATACGTTGGTAAAAATGATAAAATATGATCATTTGTTGAAAGTAATGTCATTAAAACAAGTTCATTGGCATTGACACCACCATGGCAAATAGCAATTTCTTCATCATCACCACTTTGATATAAACTTAAAATACCTTTTTTTAATTCATGAGAACCTTCAATAGCACCATAATCTAAAGAAAGATTCATTAAATCTTCTAATGAATCTTTTTTATCATACGCTAATAATTCCTTTAAAGTTAAAGATTTAGCAACTGTATCTGCCAAGTTATAGCGACAGTTATTTTCATGCAAAGTCATATAAGACTCTACTTCAAAACGTTGTAGTTTCATTAGTGCATAACCTTCTTTAAGAAATCTTGAGCACGTTCAGTTTTAGGATTTTCATAGAAAGCTTTTGCATCATTTTCTTCAACGATTTTACCATTTTCTAAGAAAATAACACGATCTGCAACTGTTTTAGCAAAGCCCATTTCATGAGTAACAACAATCATTGTCATTCCTTCTTTAGCAAGTTGTTGCATAACTTCTAATACTTCAATAACCATTTCTGGATCTAATGCACTTGTTGGTTCATCAAAAAGCATGATTTCAGGGCTTGTACATAAGCTTCTCGCAATCGCTACCCTTTGTTTTTGTCCACCTGAAAGTTTATTTGGATATTCGTCTTTTTTATCTAATAAGCCAACTCTTGTAAGATAGTTACAAGCTATTTCATTGGCTTTTTCTTCCTCCATGTGACGTACTTTTGTAAGTGAAAGTGTTAAGTTTTCTAAGACTGTCATATGTGGAAATAAATTGAAATGTTGGAAAACAAATCCCATTTTATTTCTTAATTCTTGATAATTAGATTTCTTTGGATCTAAAACTTCCCCATTAAGGTATACATGTCCTGTTTCTGGTACTTCTAAACCATGAATACATCTTAAAACTGTACTCTTACCTGAACCAGAAGGTCCAATTAAACACACAATTTCTCCTTTTTTTACTTCAAGAGAAACATCATCAACTGCTTTTACTTTTTTAAATTGTTTTGATATATGTTCAACTTTAATCACTTTCAGCTAACCTCTTTTCTACATATCTACCTAAATAAGAAATACTAATTGTCATAATTAAATAATAAACTGCAACAATACAATAAGGTGACATAACATCATAATATTGTGCCCCCACTACTTGAGCTGATTTTAATAATTCAACGGCACCAATACAACTGATCAATGAAGAATCTTTAATCAATGTAATAAATTCACTGATCATTGGTGGAATAATTCTTTTGAAGGCTTGTGGTAAAATAACAAGTCTCATTGTTTGTTTATAAGAAAGCCCTAAAGTTTCACAAGCTTCCCATTGTCCTTTATCAACCCCGTTGATTCCACTACGAATAAGTTCTGTCGAATAAGCCCCACTGTTAATAGACATAGCAACAGCACCAATTAAAAAGACATTAATTCTTAAAACATTTCCTGTAAACGCTGTATAAATAGATGGAATAACTGAGAATAAAATCAAGATTTGAAGTAACATTGGTGTCCCACGAATGACTTCAACATACACATTTCCAATAATTCTAAAAATTTTATATTTAGATCTTTTTGCTGAAGATCCTAAAATCCCAAAAACAATACCAAATAAAAGGGATACAGCAGCGAGTAAAAGTGATACTACTGCACCCTTAGCAAAGTAAAGTAAGTTTTCAGGAGTAAACACTTTTGAAAAAGCTACAAACATTTCTATACCCCTTTTCTATAATTTTTTATTTTTCTAATGGTGATAAATCATATTTTTTACATAATTTATCGTAATCTTTTGAAGCTAAGAATTTTTTAATACATTTATTCATTAATTTGATCATTTTTGTATTACCTTTTTTAGCGATAACATAGTTCTTTTCATCCATTAATGAACCATTTAATTGTGTAAAGTTTCCACTAGATACATATTGTTTAGCAACACCTAAGTCAACGACTGCTGCATCATATTGATTGCTTGCTAAACCATTGAAAATATCTTGTACGTTTTTCATTGAAACAACATCAGCATTTTCAACTTCTTTAGCAGCTTGTTCACCAGTAGCTCCAGTTTGAGCAGCTAATTTTTTACCAACTAATTGATCATTTGAAGTAATTGAAGAACCATTTGGTACAACAGCAACTTGTTGAGTTCCTAAATATGGATCAGACCATTCAACAACTCTATCTTCACTATAAGTAAAACCAGAAATACCTAAATCAATTTGATCCTTGAATTTGAGTAACAATGTTATCAAAATCCATTTGTTTGAATTCTAAAGAATAAGTTTTACCTTCCATATCAGATAAATAACCTTCAAATAATTTGGCCATATCTACGTCAAAACCAACGATTTCACCTTTTTTGTTTAATGATTCATAAGGTGCATAATCAGGTGATGTCCCAATTGTAATTGTCACATCGGCATCATTTTTACTGCTTGATGAACATCCAGCAATAGCACAAGTCATCACAAGTGCCAACATTAATTTTAATACTTTTTTCATATTCTTTTCCCCTTTTCTACCCAATAAAAAACGTCTCCTAGCGATTGCTAAGAGACGAAAGATTCCGCGGTACCACTCTTGTTGATATGATAAACATATCCACCTCACCGTTAAAGCTGGTTAGCTGGTTATCCTATGTATTCAGATAACCCTCTCCAAAGTGCGCTTCATTTTATTTTCAATACCTAATTTCCACCAACATAGACTCTCTAACATATCCAATAAAACTACTCTCTTTTTCATTGAGTTTATTTATATACCTGTATTATAGATAATATTTAAGCTTTGTCAACATTCCTCAATTATTTTTTTGATAAAACTTTTTCATTAAAAGAACGTACTGCCTTCATTGCTTTTTCTAAAGGAGCATTCATTTCTTGTAATTGTTCTAAAACATCATCGAGTTGTTGATTTGTTTCTTGAATACTGTCTCTTGTATCTTGAACTGTTTGTTTGGTTTTCTTTTTGGCATCACCACTATGAAGTAAAAAGAAAATACCTAAAGACATACATACAAAAATACCAATAATGATTAAAAAATCTTTAATTAGTTCCATAATCTCACCCATCTTTAGTATAGCCTATTTTGTTTAATCAATCCAGCCAAAATAACGACAAGCATATTCAATACCGTCATCATCATTTCTTTTGGTTATAAAATTTGCGACTGCTTTGACTTCATCGATTGCATTACCCATAGCAATACCTAAAGGAGCTTGGTCAATCATAGAAATATCATTTAAGCCATCCCCAAAGACCACAATATCCTTTTCATTTCCCTTTAATAAATGAACCATTTCTAAAATACCTTTATATTTATCTGCTGGTTCGATGATGATTTGTCCTTTAAAATAACGCATATATTCCAAAGTTCCTAAATCCAATAATTTTTCTTCTTGTTCACCACATTCAATAAATACTTTATAAATTTCCTTTACTTGATGAAAGTCTATACCTTCATCAACAACTAATTTTACCGGAAGTTTTTGATCTTTTTGATCACTTTGATTCGTATACAAAACAGCTTCATTTCCTAAAGCAACTGCAAATGGTAAATGATGTTCAATACATTGATCAATGACACGATTGGCTTGAACAAAATCTATCGGTTTAATATATTGAAGTTCATTATGTAAAGTAATACCATTTCCCCCATCTGTTACTAAACAATCAATATGGGCTTCTTTAGCAGCATCCAACGCCATATATTGTGCTCTTCCT
>ERZ780154.1171-NODE-1171-length-14298-cov-1.75953_pt1 | contig 14298 bp, 10 predicted proteins | sample MGYA00511568_ERZ780154 | MGnify/ENA primary metagenome ERZ780154 (study PRJEB29588, sample SAMEA2142525) | human gut metagenome | biome: human gut; feature: human-associated habitat; material: faeces | place: Denmark | collected 2008/2010 ...
TGGGTGCATTTTATTTGCCGGAATTTGATATGAGCAGAATGTGCGCCTTTTATACCGGGGAATCGAAATATGATATAACTAACGAGACGTATTTTGACAGCAAACGGGGTGAATTGACGGAAATAGCCGTACAGTCTTATTCTTGGTTGCGACCCAAAAATTTTATATGGGAAAAGAACTATACTTTTTTGGGCCCTATTAATTTGATTATAAACGGACTTTCCGAAGAAATTGAAGGTGATCCCGAAACCCGTAATTATGTGAAAGGAGAAGCTTTGGTGTGGAGAGCGTATGCTTATTATAAGCTGTTACAATTCTATGTACCGATGGAGGGTAATGAATATGGTATCCCTATTTACTTGAAACCTTATGAAAATGTCGGTACTGCCCAACCTGGACGGGAAACCCAAACAACGGTTTACCGCCGGATCATCGCCGATTGCGAAGAGGCGCTCGCTCTGATGGAAAAAACGCCTAAAAAGAGTTGGAATTTGGCTTATGACAAGAATTTCATTCATTCCCTGCTGGCTGACGTATATTCTTTCAAGGCTTTATCGGCGGCGAGGGAAGATGGAGATTGGGAAAAAGTAGAAAAATATGCTTCTTCGGTATTAGAAAGAAAATCTTTCAACGGCAGAGATGTTGAGGCTTTTAAGGCCATATTCGATTGTAGTCCTGAAACCGGTTTACAAACGCTGTCTTCGAGAGAATTCACGCTTCGGATTATTGACGGTTCTAATAGTCAAATGATTGACTTTAAAAATGCATATACCCAGGGAGAGGAGCTAAGGTCGGTTGCGGACGGAATTGCAGATGCGGCGTGGTATGCCCGGTATAAGGACGATGATATTCGCAAAGAAGCCTGGTTTAAGGAGGCGGACGGAGTCATTTTAAACAACAAATACAATTTGTGGGGAACCAATGGAAAGCCGATTTCCGGTGGTTGCATTATGCCTTTCAGAACAGCGGATATGTATCTGTTGAAAGCGGAAGCTTTGTATCGTTTAGGAAAGGAAAGTGAGGCAAAAGTGGTATTGGATGACTTTAAGGCAGGAAGGTATTTGGATGTGGAAGGTTCTTATACGGAATCGGATTTTTGGCAGGAATTGCTTAAAGAAAGGAAACTGGAATTCTATCAGGAGAATGATGTTTTGTGGTTGGATATGAAACGCATGGGTATTACTGTAGAAAGGAAAATAAATGGACAGAATCATGTGCTGAAATCCAATGATTTCAGATACTGTTTACCGATTCCGTTGGAAGAAATCGCTGTCAATAAGAATATCGAACAAACTCCGGGATGGGAAAATGTTATCTTTTGATTTAATACTAAGATGGATATGAAAATAAATTATTTGATATTTTGGATGTTATTCCTGGGAGTGGCCGGATGTTCTCCCAGTGAGTATAAATTTATGGAGAATGGATATATTGATGTGGCGGATGTTTCCAAAATAGTGCTTCGTCCGAATCACTATCAGTTGCTTACAGACGGTTATGCCCAGGTTGATTTATGTCCGGTGGCTTTCAATGAAGCCGGAATTGAGTACCGGAACGAGAAACTGAACGATGATATGTTTGAGTGGGAAACGGTGGAAGGCAGGAAATTGCCGCGTTATTTTTCCACAGCTGACCAGGCATTGAACGAGTCTGTTTTTCAAGTGTTCTGCCGCTTGAAAGGAACCGATTTAATATCCGATACCGTCAGCATTACAATGAAGGAGCCCTTGCAGGTTCCCTTGTACGAGGAATTTACCATTCCTGTTGTTTTTCATGTGGTGGTAAGCGAAGAGGAAGTACTCACTTACGGCAATTTGTCGGCAGAAAGAATTACGGAAGCCATGGAGCGGTTGAATAATATTTTCTCGGGCAAAGCTACCCGCAATGCTACGGGAGTAAATACAGGCATTCAATTTGTGTTGGCACAATATAATCCTGCCGGAGAGCTGATGGATGAACCGGGAATTAACCGGGTGACGGTGGAAGAGGTTGCGGAAGGTACGCCGCCGGATAAATATCATCGTTTTTTAAGCCAGAACAATGCCATCTGGCCGCATGAGAAATACCTGAATATCTGGCTCATGTCAGAAACAAAATATCCGAAATTCTGGAATAGCATTACTAAATTATGTGTGCCCAAATACAGATTGGGTAGTGAAACCTTACCGGGTTTGTCATTACCTCCGGTGCCATCGACATGGGTGCCTAAAGTGGAACAAATCGGTATCCTTTTTAGAATGAGCACATTCCAGTATTTCCAACGGAGCATTGATGCCACAGCCGAACGCGAGTTAGTGACTTGTATCGGTAACTATTTGGGATTATTGGACACCTGGAAAATAAACAATAGCAATGTAAACGACCAGTGCAACGATACATTTGTTTATGGAATAGTAAATAACAACGGTTCATTAGGAATAAATTCTTCCTGGAATAAAGAGGTTGGTTCCTACCGTTTTTTGTCCGAAAATATCATGGACGATCCGACTGGGGTGCATAGATCGGTTTCCAAGGACCAGGCGTTGCGGATGTATTGGGTGTTGAAGAATTGTGCCGGCCGTAGCATGTGGCAGTCTGACTTTGCATTGACCGGAAAAGAATAAAATTATAAAAACAAATTATTTATGAAAAAAACATTATTATTGGTAGCGGCTCTGTTTTGTTTTGTGGGCCTGAATGCTCAAGGGGTTATTTTTGAGAAGGGTACATGGAAAGAAGTGCTTGAAAAAGCGAATCGGGAAAATAAAATCATCTTTGTAGATATTTACACCAGTTGGTGCGGTCCCTGTAAGAATGTGGCGAAGACGGTTTTCCCGAATGCTGAATTCGGGGCTTATTATAATGAACATTTTATCAATTTTCAGGTAGATGCAGAGAAAGGTGAAGGTCCTGCATTTGTAAAAACTTATCCGGCAACAGGTTATCCTACTTTTTACTACATCAATGGAAAAGGTGAAGTGCTCAGGACATTTACAGGAGCTAAAAATGTACATGAGTTTGTTCAAGAAGGCAAAATGGTGAATTTAACCGCCAAATATGGAGGTTTGGAGGCCATGAAAAAGACCATTGAAGCCGGAAAAGCTGACAGAGAAACGATCAACCTTTATTATGATGCAGCACCGGCTGGTGAAAAACCTTTTGCCATCAATGCCATACTGAAAGCCATGACGGATGAAGAACTCGTGGATTTGAAAAATCCCTATATGTGGAAACTATCCCTATATGACAAAGCCTTGTGCGAACGTTTTATCGATGTTATCATCAAGTGTGGCAGGACTGACGGAGAGTTCAGCCATGCTATCGTGTTTCCGTTCCAGGCTTTTCTGTCTGACCGGTTGGACGAAAGTATCATGAAAGGGGACCGGATCAGGTTCGATGAGTTGATGAAGTTGAAAGAACGTTTCAATGCTTATAAAGGCCATTTACTGGATGGTGACGCTTACTTGATCCGTGACAGGGGTATTTTCTGGGCAACGCCGGAGTATCTGGAGTTGTGTTTTCTGGTCCGCAGCAAATCGGATGATGCACGCATAAAAGAATTAGCGGTATCCTATATGGAAAATTTAATGAAGACCTATCCTATCGATTCTCTGCATGCCAATCCCAGGTATGTATATTTAAAAAATATGGTATTTGAAAATGTGGAATATCTGGTCGGCAAACTACCATGTAACCAATTTATGGAAATGTACTATATGTGCGCCGGAACGATTTTAGGCATCACCGATTATTTTTGGAGAGTATCCCCTTCTGATAAGAAAACGGTGAAACTATGTCAATCCTGGGTTGATTATGCTAATGCCATGCAACCCTATCATCAAAAGATTCCTTTCGGGGCAGCCAGTATGAGCTATCGTTTGGGGAATTTCAAACGTGCAGAGCAGATTTTGCTTGAATCTCAAAAATTACAGCAGGAAGAATTAAAAGTGAAACAACCGGGTTTGCTGAAAAACTATACCGATATGTTGCGTGATATCCGTAACCGGAAGTTATAAAAAGGAAAGACAGGATTGTAAGTTTAAGCCTGTCGTTTTCCGGAACTGTTTGGAAATATGAACTGCACCCAAAAAATCAGACAAAATTTTTTTGGGTGCAGTTCGGTTTTAAAATATATTATCTTTGCAACAAAATCAATAACAATGGGAAACGGTAAAATATATGTGGTCGGTATTGGGCCGGGAAGTGAGGAGGATATTACTCCGGCAGTGAAAAAAGCGGTATCAATTGCGGATGCTATTGTCGGGTATAAATATTATTTTTCTTTTATACAGTTTCTGGTAAAAGCAGATGCGGAATGCGTAGATACCGGGATGCGGAAAGAACGTGACCGGGCGGCAACGGCTTTTGATTATGCAGAACAGGGGAAAACAGTATGTGTGATTAGCTCCGGAGATGCTGGAATTTATGGAATGGCACCTTTGATTTGGGAAATGAAATGGGAAAGGAAGTCAGAAGTTGAAATTGAGGTGTTGCCGGGTATTAGTGCTTTTCAAAAGGCAGCTTCTTTATTAGGAGCTCCCATTGGTCATGATTTTTGCGTTATTTCTTTGTCGGATTTACTGACTCCTTGGGAGAAAATAGAGAGACGGATTCAGGCAGTAGCAATAGCAGATTTTGTAACGGCCGTTTATAATCCTAAAAGTGACGGTCGTTACTGGCAGTTGCATCGGTTGAAAGAAATTTTTCTTAAAGAACGTTCTGCTGTAACCCCTGTGGGATATGTCCGTCAGGCCGGACGTGAGGAACAGGAAGTTGTTGTCACTACTTTGGCAGATTTCGATCCGGAGCAGATAGATATGTTTACTGTTGTACTAATTGGTAACAGTCAGTCCTATAATTATCAGGATAAAATAATTACCCCCCGTGGATATTACCGGGAAATGACACACGGAGACGGGGGGAGGGGATCAAAGCCAGGTCAGGAGATTATGATCCGTAGTTTCCGGACGATCGCTTCGGAGTTGAAGCATCCGGATATCCCATTGGATCGGAAATGGGCTTTATTGCATACGATTCATACAACTGCCGATTTTGACATGGAGAATATTTTTTATGCCGATGAAGGGGCAGTGGAGACGGTCTATAATGCATTGAGTGGTGGAAAGGTAAAAACCATCATTACAGATGTTACCATGGCAGCTTCGGGGATTCGTAAAGGTGCTCTCGAACGTTTGGGATTAAAAGTGAAATGTTATCTTTCAGATGAACGGGTGGCAGAAATGGCGACCCGGATGAATATTACGCGTACTCAGGCAGGGATCCGATTGGCTGTTGAGGAGTATCCGGATGCCTTGTATGTTTTCGGGAATGCACCTACGGCACTGATGGAACTTTGTTTATTGATGAGGCGTGGAAAAGCCCGGCCTGTTGGGGTGGTTGGAGCTCCTGTCGGATTTGTGAATGTACGGGAATCAAAATATATGCTGAAGTCGTTTGAAGATGTGCCCAAGATTATTATCGAAGGAAGAAAAGGAGGAAGTAATCTGGCGGCAACCATCGTGAATGCCATTCTTTGTTTTGATGATGCAGAGCAGTTATTGCCTGGGAGAGATCTTTAAAATGAGGTTTGACTGAGTTTGCCTGATGGTGATGAAAATTCGTTTGACAGAGAAACAAGATGTGATATATTCTGGTGGAGCACGGAACTCCGGGAATTGCGTTCCAAAAAACGGTTAAACCAGAAACTAATCATTAGTAATGAAAAAATTCTATATCATAGGCATTGACGATAGCCGTCAGCAGGAATTTAATCCTGAAGTGAAAGCAATTGTAGCTACTCATCGGGTATTTTCGGGTGGAAAACGTCACTATGAATTAATACATGAACATTTGCCTGAACAGTATATCTGGATTGATATTACAGTACCTTTGGATGTTGTTTTTGAAAAATACACGTCTTATTCTGAAGTGGTGGTTTTTGCTTCAGGTGACCCATTGTTTTTTGGGTTTGCCAATACCGTGAGAAATCGGTTACCGGAAGCAGAAATACGGGTGTTCCCCTGGTTTAATTCTTTGCAAACCCTGGCACATCGGTTGGTCATGCCTTATCAGGATATGGAGATTGTTTCCCTGACAGGACGTCCCTGGCATGAGTTTGACCGGGCTCTGATCGAAAGAAAAGCGAAAATCGGGATTCTGACGGATCGGCAACATACTCCGGTGGCTGTTGCAAAACGGATGTTGGCATACGGATATTCCGGTTATCGGATGACGATTGGAGAGATGCTGGGAAATGCAGATGAACAGGTGAGGACGATGGAGTTGCCGGAAGTTGCCCATTCAGATTTCCGTTTTCCTAACTGTCTGATCCTTGAAAAGATTACAGAACGTGAGCGCTTTTTTGGAATTCCGGAGAGTGAATTTTATTTATTAGACGGTCGTACTAAAATGATTACTAAAATGCCTGTCCGTCTGCTTACACTGAGTATGCTGGATCTGCATAACAGATGTAGTTTCTGGGATATCGGATTTTGTACCGGTTCGGTTTCTATTGAAGCCAAATTGCAATTTCCGCACTTGCATATTACTGCTTTTGAGGTTCGTGAAGAAGGGCAAGAGTTGATGGAGAGAAACAGTCGGAAATTTGGTACGCCGGGAATAACGGCAGTGACTGGCGATTTTACAGCGACTGATTTATCAGTTTATCCTATTCCGGATGCTGTTTTTATTGGTGGACATGGGGGAAAATTGGCTCAGATACTTACCATATTGACAGGTTTAATGTCTCCGGGAGGAATTGTTGTATTTAATTCAGTTTCGGAAGAAAGTCTGAATTTATTTCGTCAGGAAGCGGTCAGAACTGGGTTTTGTTTAACAGATGAATGCAGGATAGCAGTCAGTAATCATAATCCGATCACCGTGTTGAAAGCTTGTTTGGTATTATAAGAGGTGAATCATTGTAAATCTAAAATTATAAATCGCTCTATGCTTAATTTAATCCGGAAGTCGTTGAAAACAGCTAAACATCACCCGCGTTTGGGAGGTTTGGAAATTTTAAAATATATAGGGCCTGGCTTATTAGTAACAGTTGGGTTTATTGATCCGGGTAACTGGGCGTCCAATTTAGCGGCAGGTGCGGATTATGGATATGCTTTGCTTTGGATGGTGTCATTGTCTACAGTGATGTTGATTATTTTGCAGCACAATGTGGCTCATCTGGGAATTGCTACGGGTTTGTGTTTATCGGAAGCAACCATGACTTATATTAAGCCGAAATATGCTAAAATGATGTTATGGACTGCGATGGGTGCTTCTGTCTCGACTTCACTGGCTGAAATCTTAGGTGGAGCCATTGCACTTGAAATGTTGTTCCATGTTCCGGTTAGAATCGGAGCTGTTCTGGTGACAATTTTTGTAACGATTATGTTGTTTACCAATTCTTACCGGGTTATCGAACGTTGGATTATTGCTTTTGTTTCGATTATCGGGTTATCTTTTATTTATGAATTATCTTTGGTTCATGTCGATTGGGGAGAGGCAGCTTTGGCTTGGGTGACTCCATCATTTCCGGAAGGTTCGATGGTTGTGATCATGAGTGTACTCGGAGCAGTGGTGATGCCGCATAATTTATTTCTTCATTCCGAGGTTATTCAGAGCCGGCAATGGAACCTTGAAGACGATAAAGTGATTCGCAAGCAGTTGCGTTATGAGTTTTGGGATACTTTCTTATCCATGATGATCGGTTGGGCGATCAATAGTGCTATGATTCTTTTGGCTGCAGCTACTTTTTTCAAAAGTGGCAGTACTGTGAATGAATTGCAGGATGCGAGTGCTTTGTTACATCCTCTTTTGGGGAATAATGCGGTTGTTGTATTTGCCGTGGCCTTGCTTTTTGCCGGGATTGCTTCAACGATTACTTCCGGAATGGCTGCCGGTTCGATTTTTGCCGGGATCTACCGTGAGCCTTATGACATCAAAGACAGTCATTCGCGTTGGGGAGTGTTGTTGTCCTTGGTAATTGCTTTGATTATTATTATGCTCGTGTCTAATCCTTTTATGGGATTGATTTATTCGCAAATGATCCTTAGTATTCAGTTGCCGGTTACAATTTTTCTTCAAGTTTATCTGACTTCTTCCGGGAAAGTAATGGGTAAATATAAAAACCGGACTTCTACAAAATGGATTCTGTATACTTTAGGAGGAATTGTGACTGTCCTGAATTTGATGTTGTTTATTAGTATGTTTTAAGCTATAGGGGTGTGGATATTGTGCGGTAAAGTAATCTTAAGTTTTTGTCTGTGTAATTTGTGATAGATGATAACAAATGAATTAGAGCAAAAGTGGCAGCGGATTCAGCAGGCGATGCAACGGCAAGAAGCAGATGGCTGCCTGTTGTCGATGAATATGAATTTGTATTATGCGTCGGGACAAGTGTTTAACGGTTATTTTTATCTTCCGGCAGAGGGAAATCCCTATTGGTTTGTGAAACGTTTGACAATAGGTAAAACAGGACAGGTACATGTAATCCGGAAACCAGAGCAGATGCCTGAACTTTTTCAGAAGCTGGGTTTACCGCTGCCCCGGAAGTTATTGCTAGAAGCTGATGAACTTCCCTATAATGAATATGTTCGTTTACAAAAAGTGTTCCAACCGGAACAGACAGGAAATGCTTCGTCCTTGCTTCGGCAAATCAGAATGATAAAAACGCCTTGGGAAATTGAACAAATGCGGATTTCTGCCCGGCAACACGAGGCTGTATACCGGAAAATTCCGTCCTGTTACCGCCCGGGAATGACAGATATAGAATTCCAGATCGAAATTGAACGGCAGATGCGATTACATGGTTCGTTGGGGTATTTCCGGGCTTTCGGTGCCAATATGGATATTTTTATGGGAAGTCTGTTAGCCGGGGATAATGCAGCGGTACCTTCTCCGTTTGATTTTGCCTTAGGAGGAGCGGGTATGCATGCTTCCGGCCCTTTAGGTGCAAATGGTACGATGCTACGGGAAGGAATGGCAGTTATGGTAGATATGTCGGGAAATTATACAGCGTACCAGACAGATATGACCCGTATGTTCTCAATAGGGAAATTGCCGGAAAAAGCTTATCAGGTTTATCGGATAGCCTTGGAAATCCAGACTCGAATGGAACAAACGGTGAAACCGGGAGTGCTTTGTGCAGATCTTTATTATAATGCCTTGGGTATAGTGAAAGAAAAAGGACTTGAGGATTGTTTTATGGGGACCCATTTTCAGGCAAAATTTGTCGGGCATGGGGTTGGCTTGGAAATTAACGAATTGCCTGTATTAACACCCCGGTCAAACGACGTTATGCAACCCGGTATGATTTTTGCTTTTGAGCCAAAATTCGTTTTGGCAGGAATCGGAGCAGTGGGGATTGAGAATACTTTTTTAGTAACAGAAATGGGTGTGGAGAAAATAACCTTGTTGGATGAGAGTATCATAGAATTGGGTTAGGATAACTTTTTTGAATATATAGCAGTAATTAAATTATACAAATGAGATGAAGACAGCCATAATGATAGCTTCAGATGCCGGAGCACAAATTGCCGGACTGCTCCGGAAAGAATTAGGACAGGAAGTAACTGTATTCTCAGTTAAAGAACGCGAAAAGTGTGTGCAGATTGACTCGATAACTGATTTTGTGGCAAGGTATTTCAACGATTACGAAGCCTTTGTTTTCATCGGTGCAATGGGGATTTGTGTGCGGGCAATTGCCCCTTGTATTGGTTCAAAATATAATGATCCGGCAGTAGTGAATATTGATGCAACCGGGCATTTTGTGGTATCTGTTTTGTCCGGGCATGTTGGTGGGGCAAATGAATTGACAGGGCGATTGGCCCGTATGATTGGGGCCGAACCAGTTATATCGACGCAGAGCGACACCACTGGATTGTGGGCACTGGATTTATTGGGTAAAAAGTACAATTGGAAGTTGGAACATAGTGGTTCGATGAATCATTTTATCACGGCATTTGTAAATCGTTGTCCTACAGCTTTGTTATTGGATATAAAAGATAAAGGGACTGAATACCTGGAACGTACTCGCCCTGAACATGTGGATGTGTATTATGATTTTAAAGATATTCCTACAGAAAAATATGAATTGATTATTGCAGTAACTCCTTGGTTATATGATACCGGCATTCCCATTTTCTATTATCATCCTTCAGTGCTTCATTTGGGAGTCGGGTGCAGGAAGCAATGCAATCCTACCTGGATTTGGGCTTATATCTGCGATGAATTGAAACGTTACCGGATTTCACCTCTGTCGGTTGGTACAGTTGCAACTATTGAATTGAAAAAGGATGAACCTTTGATTGCTGATTTGGTGAAAAATCTGGGAGCTGGATTACGGATTTTTACTCCTGAGGACCTGAAAGACATTGAAGTCCCGAATCCTTCGGAAAAAGTGTTTGAAGTTACTGGTGTATATGGTGTTGCTGAGGCGGCTGCCTTGAAAAGTTCCGGGAATGTTAAGTTATTTTTGGAAAAACAAAAAGGACAGGTGACTTTAAATAATGACTTCACTTTTGCTTTGGCTTTGGATATTGAAGCTGAACGTAGTGGATTTATAGAGATTGTCGGGGCAGGTCCTGGTGATCCGGAACTGATTTCTGTCCGGGGAAAACGCTTGCTGGAGAAAGCCGACCTGATCCTCTATGCCGGGAGCCTGGTGCCAATCGAGCTCACTCATTATGCAAAGCCGGGGGCTACTGTGCGTAGCTCGGCTTCTATGACCCTGGAAGAGCAATTTGTATTGATGAAAGAGTTTTATGACCGGGGATTATTTATTGTCCGCTTGCATACCGGGGATCCTTGTATCTATGGAGCTATTCAGGAGCAAATGGCTTTTTTTGACCAGTATGGAATGCGTTATCACATTACACCTGGGATATCTTCTTTTTTGGCAGCAGCAGCAGCATTGCGTTCACAATTTACTATTCCTGAAAAGGTCCAGAGTATAATCTTGACTCGTGGAGAAGGGCGTACTCCTATGCCGGAAAGGGAAAAATTGCATTTGTTGGCCCGTTCACAGAGTACCATGTGTATTTTTTTAAGTGCTTCAATTGCCGAAGAAGTACAGCGTGAGTTATTGGAATGTTATCCTCCGGAAACTCCGGTTGCAGCTTGTTATCACCTGACTTGGAAAGACGAAAAGATTTTCCGGGGTGAGCTTCGTGAACTTGCTGCCATCATGAAGGAAAATAAGCTGACATTAACTACGATGATTGTAGTCGGTGAGGCTATTGGAAACAGAGAAGGGCTGTCGAAACTTTATTCCGGCCATTTCAAACATTTATACCGTTCATGATGTATGAAGACAGGGGTATTATGCAATGACACAATACCCCCGTCCCTATGTGCTGTTTTAATAACGGGCTTCGATAGTTTTCCAGTCGATGATACTCCAAAGTGCTTCCAAATGATCGGCCCGACGATTCTGGTAGTCCAGATAGTAGGAGTGTTCCCAAACGTCTATTCCGAGTAGCGGGGTATAACCTTTCGTAAGAGGATTTCCTGCATTACCTTCTTGCCGGATCAAAAGTTTACCTTCGGGAGTCTTGGCCAGCCATACCCAGCCCGATCCGAATATAGCGTTACCTGCTGCCATGAATTCTTTTTTGAAATTTTCGTATGTTCCCCATTCTTTTTCTATGGCTTGAAGTAATTTCCCCTCCGGCTGACGACGTGTTGAAGTAAAGAGTGTGATTCCAGGTTTGCGCTGCATTGTTAAAAATTGGCCCCTCTGACTTTTTGATAATTGTTTCCAGGTCAGCATCTTCAAATTCTGTACCTGCAATGAGCTTATTCAGATTATTGATGTAAGCCTGTAAATGTTTTCCATAATGAAAATCTATAGTCTGTTTGCTGATTACAGGTTCTAGTGCATTAGCTGCATATGGTAACTGGGGTAAAGTAAATTGTTTCATAACTTTCGTTTTTTGTGTTAAACATGTTTTGCCGTTGTGGGCTTGAGTGATTCCTGCAAGAGCAAGAAATACAGTTAACAGAATCATTTGAACGGCTTTTGTTTTCATCGTATTTCTATTTTTATTTCAAATTTAAAGAATAAAATAATACTTGTCAAATATTTATTATCGATGGGTAGATAGATAAAATTAATGTTCCTTGTATTTCAGTTATTTATATTCAATTTAAATAATATTAGGTTTGAAATTATTTTTATTTCTTAATGGGAATGGATTTGTAGGTCATGACTTTTCTCTTTATAAGAGATTAAAATCATTCAATTTATTTGTAAGAGGAGTTGCAGGGTTTATATTATTCTATTTCAAACCGTACTTGCATTGAATAGTTTAATTTAATGGTGCGAAAGTTGTCAGATGTTTTTGCGGTCGAGAAATATACATTACTTTGTGGAAAGGCTGAATAGATATTATCTTGTTGAGGTTCAACGATACGGATAACACTTCCTAATTTTTTACCTAAAGATTCTACCAGATACGTCGCTTTAATTTGTGCTGCTTGTAGGGCTTTTAATTTCCCTTTTTGGTGGTAATGCTGCATATTCTGATTTTTTAGTTCTCCTATATGCATGGAATTAATTCCTCTGGTATCAACAGCCTTTACAATTTCATTGATCTGATTGAAGTTGGTTAATGTAAGATCAAAATTTTTAGCAATCAGAAAATCGTGGCCTCGTTCCCGCCGGTAATCTCCCACTTCTCGCGTCCTGATCGCATCGTCCGTAATTCCTATATGGTATAAAGCTGTCTTCAGGTCCCGCTCGATTTGAGCCAGCGGGACTTTTGTCCGGTAGTCCTCCGGTTTGGACTTTCCGTCGAATTCTTCTTTAAAATATTCTTTTATTTCAATGATATAGTGGATTTCATCCGGTACGACCTCGATTTCAGAAGTTCCGGTTACTTCTATATAATGCCCGTCAGTTTTTTGTGCTTGTAAGGAAAAAGTATTCCATACCGCAAATAGCAATACGAATAATGATTTTGTTTTCATAAGATCAGTAATAATTTTGTTTATATAATTTGTCTGTAAAAGTAAAAATAATCAGGAAGTGGGGCAATACATCTGTTTCCTGTTGCATTTGATGTATTCGGTTTTTATCTGTATTTTTGTTCAAAATGAATCAGCAGATGATACTGGTATTTGGCGGAACAACAGAGGGCAGGGCGGCTGTGGCAACACTGGATGCTGCCGGACAAATTTACTATTATTCGACAAAGGGAAATTTGCAGCAGGTGGAAACGAAGCATGGAGTTTGTATTTCCGGAGCAATGGAAGTTGTACAAATTACAGCGTTTTGCCGGGAACACGAAATTCATTTATTGGTGGATGCTGCACATCCTTTTGCTGAGCAATTACACAGGAATATTGCACAGGCTGCTGAAGAATTGAATATTCCGGTGATTCGTTATGAACGGATTTATCCACCGCGTGATCCTGCGTGGATATGGTGTGATTCGTATACGGAGGTTTGCAGATGGTTGAAAAATCAGGGAATACGGAATCTACTGGCCTTGTCCGGAGTGCAGACCATTCCGAAATTAAAGGCTTATTGGTCCGAATATCCTTGTCGTTTTCGGGTATTGGATCGTCTTGAATCCCGGGAATTGGCTTTAAAATATGGTTTTCCGGTAAAAAATCTGGTATTCTGGGATGAAGGAAAATCAGAGGATGAACTATTGCTCCAACTACAACCTGATGCGATCCTGACTAAAGAAAGTGGTAACTCAGGTTATTTCTGTGAGAAAGTTGCTGCTGCCCGGAAACTGAATATACCGGTCGTTGTGATCAAACGCCCGGTTTTGCCTGATGGATTTTATATGGTAACCGGGAATAACGGTTTACGTCATCGTGTAGAGCGTTTATTGCCCGGATTTTTCCCTTTGAATAGCGGCTTTACTACCGGAAGTTGTGCTTGTGCTGCAGCGAAGTCGGCCTTATTGACTCTTCTGGCTGGGACAATTCAACAGCAGATCACCATTACTTTGCCTTGTGGTGAGGAGGTAGAATTGCCTGTTGCCCGTACCGAAAGTGAAGGACAGAGTGTGATTTGTACAGTTGTGAAAGATGCAGGAGACGATCCGGATGTAACCAATAAACGGGAGATTTCTGCCAAAGTTACTCTGACAGATCAATCAGGAGTACAGTTCCGTGCAGGAAAAGGAGTTGGGACGGTGACTTTGCCTGGTTTGGGACTGGAAATCGGAGAACCAGCCATTAATCCTGTGCCTAGGAAGATGATGATTAACGAGATAAAGAGATTGCTTGCCGCATATCAGTTAACTAAAGGGGTGATTGTAGAAATTGCCGTGCCGGGAGGAGAAGAACTTGGCCGGAAAACTTTTAATC
>ERZ780154.1173-NODE-1173-length-14209-cov-8.6762_pt1 | contig 14209 bp, 12 predicted proteins | sample MGYA00511568_ERZ780154 | MGnify/ENA primary metagenome ERZ780154 (study PRJEB29588, sample SAMEA2142525) | human gut metagenome | biome: human gut; feature: human-associated habitat; material: faeces | place: Denmark | collected 2008/2010 ...
TTTACACCATATCTACTGTATTTAGTAGTCCAACTTCATACAGATTTTTATATTTGTTATAAATTCATTGCTTATAATACAGAAAAAGACCTTGAGTTCATTATAAACTCAAGATCTTTCATCTACACCCTTAGGTGGATTATGGTCTCCATCCACAAGTTTAGTACATATGTCCTCTATTCTCACCCACTCCCACGTATCCACCAGTACTCTGGAACAGTTCTTTCTTCGAGTGAAAACCCATCTATGTCATTCTTAAATAATGGTAAAAAGCCAAATTCATTTATATACTTGATTGCTTCATCTACAGAATGGATGCAATCCGGGTTGTCCCACTTCATGCCATGCATAATCCATTCACCTGATTCGTTTCCCATAATATGTGTACCTCATTACTCAGCGTACTTGTCAATCCAATTTTCGCCATCATATTCATCAATCTGTTTTACTAATCTCGTAAGATAATCTTGTAACCTACTATCTTCTTCACTTGCATACCACACATTTGCCCGTCCAAATCCATAAGCCCAACCATTTGATTTTCTTGGGACTTCCCATTGTACCTTTCTTGATCTGATCCCTGCAGGAAGTAAGACACAATCAGATGAGTTTGCAATTGCATTGTAATATTGTATATCTTCTGGAGCAAACACTGCCTCTTGATAATGTCTGAAAACTGTAGCATGTTTATACCATCCCACGACCGTCGTAAACTTATGTGCCGGATGCTTTGCACAATAAACGACAAGCACATCATCTACTAATTCTTCTTTTTTTAATAGTTCACAACCTGCAATATTCTCAATCCGCATTTGATTGACATCTTTACCATTATGTGATTTTGTCTCAAAAAATCCCAGACAATATAAGCCTTCCCTCCCCTCCATATTCACTGGTGTAAAATTATATTTTTCATGGGCATCTCCTGTCTCATCAACATAGCTTCCACCATTTAACGGAGTATCCTTTCCATCTTCATTTCCTCGATACTCCTTCATCCACGCTATGTTACAAAAAAGTATTCTCATCATATCAACCTTCTTTTCCCTTTGAAAATGGACTCAAGTCGATAAACAATTTCTTCAATCCACTTGTGTCCTTGAACTCCTTGAATAAATACTCCAGAAGTTCTTCCTGCCTTGCCTGCCCTAATGTAAGCCTGTAAAGAGACAATATCTTTATCAGCCTTTCATAATTAACCTCATCCTTACTCATAGGATACATTGGCACAAGCCTTTCTATTTTAACACTCTGATTTTTTCCGAAACACCAGAATGGTACACGCTCTGACTGGTCATTCTGCTTTTCCGCTTTAGCAGCTTCAAACATTTCTGTCCATATGTCTCGCTTAAATGTGATACCATCTGCCTTACCATATTTATCAGCAACATTCTGTCTTATTGCCAGACACTTAAAACCATAAATCTCCATAGCCTCCTTATATGTAATCTCGTGTAAATACATACGTCGTCCTATATCCATTCTTTCTTCTAAACTGTGCTTCATGTGACACCTCCATGATTCCATTATTGTATAAGTGACTACCTTATAAAAAATGATACTCTTATATATAAATAATGTCTACAATAATTGGGTTGGTGTCTACTTTTAGATTACCACTTCATTTCTGCTCCTTTTGGACTTCCTCCTGCCTCCCCTCCACCTCAAAGTCCAATCCGCCGCTATTTCTCACTCCACCACGCAAAAAAAGGCGGATTGCTTTGCAATCCGCCAGTCTCAATCAACCAGTCTAAACCTCCATCAGCCAATTCCACCAAGTAAAGCACCTGCAATAAGTGCAACAAGTGAAAGTGGGACAAGGACATATTTGCCAAGTGGTACAAACCACTTTCCAATAGGCTTATCTGCACCTGCATTAACAGCATCAACAGCAAACTTCTTTCCTGCAACCCAGAAGAACATAATTGCTGCGAGCATTGCGCCGAGTGGGCAGATATAGATAGATACTGCGTCCATCCAGCCTGATACAATACCCTGTATTACAAGTGACACAACACAGCCAGCCACTGCAATAATTCCAACAGATGCAACACGGTTAAGCTTAAGCTTCTCCTGAATAGTTGCAACCGGAGCTTCATACAGATTAACAAGTGAGCTCATGCCGGCAAACAGAACACATACATAGAATACAATTCCTACAATCTTGCCACCCGGCATACCATTAAATACATTTACAAGATAGATAAACATAAGTCCGGGACCACCTGAAGATAACTCGGCACCGCCTGCTGCCATACCTGGAATAATAACAAATGCAGCTAATAAAGCAGCAATAGTATCAAATACAGCAACATTTCTTGCTGAAGTAACAACATTTTCCTTATCACTAAGATATGAACCATAGATAACAGTTCCGTTACCTGCGATAGACAGTGAGAAGAACGCCTGACCAAATGCATATATCCAGAGCTTTATATCAAGAAGTCCCTTAGGATTAAGAGTAAAAATGTATTTATAACCTGCACTTGAACCAGGAAGCGTGAAGATATATATTCCAAGTCCTACAAACATGATGAAAAGCAAAGGCATCATGACCTTGTTTGCTTTCTCAATTCCGCCTGCAATACCAAGTGCCATAATAACAGCAGTTACAACTATCGCGATTATAAGCCACATATTATTGCCAAATGAGCTTGCTGTACTTCCAAACATACCACCAATAGCTGACATATCATTGCCCATTGCTGAAAGCTTTCCGGAAAATGCAAGATAAGTATATTTGAATATCCAGCCAACAACTACAGTATAGCCCATTGCCATAGCCAGTGAGCCAAGCACAGGAATAAAACCAATTGCCTCACCTGCTTTTCTCTTTCCTGTACGCATCTGCATACAGTCGCCAAATGCTTTAATAGGTCCGCCCTTAGTCGCACGGCCAAGTGCCATCTCCTCTATAACACCTGTTGAAGCTATAAGTATTACAAATATTACATAAGGTATTAAAAATGTCATACCACCCCATGCAGATACCATATATGGAAAACGCCATATATTTCCCATTCCTACTGCCGAACCGATACAGGCAAGAATAAAACCTGTACGGCTCTTAAAGCCATCTCTTTCCAATTCAATTCCGTTATTTCCCATAACTTTAGTTCCTTTCTTTCTCATATTGTGAATAGCCACATTTACTATACATTTTCCTGCAAAGATATCTTATACACAAAAAAGCAAAGAAACCATTACCCCTTCCGGGTCATGGCTCCTTTGCCTTTGATGTCTGTATAATATACCATTGTGTTATTCCTGTAAAATACATGTTGGTTATCTAACCATAACCAAAAATAATAGTTAAACTACATAATCCACATCTGCGCCAGATACATCACAACTGGCATCGTAATAATTGAAAACAGCGTTGACAGGCAGACCATACATACAGCCCGCTCATAATCCTGCCCGAATTTCTGTGCAAATATTGCCGTACTCGTTCCAACTGGTGTTGCCGCAGCAATCAGTGTAATCATTCCAATCTGACCATGTCCCACCGGTATAATATAAAGTACAAGCAGTGTAAGCAACGGAATTATTATAAGCCTGACAAACGATGCCAGATACAGGGATGGATTAAGCAGTAAGTCACAGATTCTGACACATGACAGATAATATCCCAGTACTATCATGGCTGCAGGTGTATTAAGTGCTGCAACTCCAGCCATCGTGCTGTTTATTACACCTGGCAGTTTAATTCCCGTAATAAAAAGAAACAGTCCTATAACAAGTGATATTGTCACAGGATTGACAAATACCTTTTTTATATTTATCATATCCTTGCGGCGGGTTATTATCACAATACCGTATGTCCACTGCAACAGATTAAGAATACTGGCTCTTTCAGAAGATGCTGCGCGTGCTGTCAGTGAAAGTCTTGGAGATGCCGGCGAAATAAGGCTCTGTCTCCGCTCAAGTGCAGTTCTTGTCAGCAATGTACTTAAAGATTTTATCCATGAGCACCCTCATGTCAGCTTTTCAATATCTTCTGAACCAAAAGGGTGTGACCTGCTGATTGACTCTGTCTCATCAGCTTATGATATTCCAGACAATGCACATCTTCTTATGACAGAAGAAATCTGCCTTGCCGTTTCATCATCGCATCCACTTGCCCATACCGGACACATATCAGTAGAACAGATGATGGACGAGAAATTCATTGACCTTGCAGATACTCCATCTTACGCCGGAGTGTTCAATTCAATATTCAGTAAATGTAAGAAAACTCCTCAGATAGCCTACTCATGCAATGATTACATATTACAGGGCAAGCTCATAAGTCTCGGTCTTGGAGTATCATTTGTTGCCTCTGTAACATGGACAAGCAGCAGCCTTCCTGAAAACATAAGCCTGCTGCATATAGATGACTGTCCACATTTCAGAAGCATTTATTATCAGCCGCTTGGCTCATTCTGCTCAGAAAATCAGCGAATCTTCGAGCACCAGCTTGAAGAATATTTCAAGAAATTGAATAAATAATGCACCTGTGTATTTTAATGCACTTCTAATAGTGTGTCTTCACCGGCTGCAAACTGCACAACACTCTTAACTGAAGACTCAACCATGTCAGACACAGCCTGATCTGTGAAAAATGCAATGTGAGGTGTGACAATAGTATTCTGGAAAGACTTAAGTATGATGTAATCGTGATTAACAACAAGGTCATCATACTTACGGTCTGTACGGATAAAATCATCTTCACCCTCGCAGCAGTCAGTTCCAACTGAACCAATCTTGCCACTCTCAACAGCCTCAATCAGATTCTTTGTATCAACAAGTGCACCTCTAGCCGCATTTATAAGGATAACGCCATCCTTCATCTTTGCAATTGAATCCTTATTAATCATATGATATGTCTCATCACTTAAAAAAGTATGAAGCGAGATAATATCTGACTTAGCGTACAATTCATCAAGCGTTACATATTCAACATTTTCAAGGTCTTTTGCAGGGTATGGGTCATACGCAATAATCTTACATCCAAATCCTGAAAGATTCTTAATTACTGCCTTTCCAATTCTTCCTGTTCCGATAATACCTACTGTCATATTCTGCATTTCTCGTCCACATATAGGACCAAGTGAATAATCCGCTGTGTGCGAACGCATCATTACATACAAAGCCTTGCGGATACACATAAGCATAAGCATTACTGTATAATTGGCAACTGAATATGGCGAATATCCGCTGTGTGCAACACGGATTCCAAGGCGCTTTGCTGCCTCAAGGTCAACACTGTTATATCCGATTGTCCTGAAACCGATATACTTAACACCTTCTGCTGCAAGCTTTTCAAGAACAGGTGCTGACAAGTCACACATGCCATCGCACACCGACATAGCCTCACAGCCTTTGACACTTTCTATATCATCTGCTGTAAATCCGCTTCTATTAATCTGTAATTCCACCTTGTATACATTTGCAAATGTATCAAAATACTGTTTTTCATCTGGACGAACGCTGAATGCTGCTATCTTCATAATGTTTCACTCCTCCTACTTAATCCACTCGTATGTAAGTTTTCCAAGAATCTCGATACCCTTAACAATCTGTTCATCAGAAGGTGTCGAATAGTTAAGTCTGAATCCATTAGATTTCTGGTTCTCATCTGCTAAGAACGCTGCTCCCGGAACTGAAAGAACGCCTCTGTTAATGGCCTCCCTTACAAATGGTGCAGAATCCATTCCATCTGGCAGGAATGCCATTACAAAAAGTCCACCCTCAGGGTGACCGAAGGTTACTGAAGGATGGAATTCCTTCTTCATGCACTCCATCATGAGATTACATTTATGCTCATACACCTTTCTTGAATCCTCGAGATGCTTGTCAAAATCATAGTTATTAATATATTCATTACAAATGTACTGGAAAAGTACAGTTGAATGTACATCTGTGCACTGCTTTGCAACTGTAAGCGGTCCTGTGAGCGACTTGTTGAACACAAGAAAGCCAAGACGGAATGCAGGTGCCATTACCTTTGAGAAGCTTCCTGCATATATAACCCTGCCCTCTGTATCCATTGATTTGATAGTTGGCACATTTTCACCTGCAAATCTTAATTCACCGTAAGGATTGTCCTCTAATATTGCGATATCATATTTGCAGCAAAGCTCATACACTTTTTTTCTCTTCTCAAGAGAAGTTGTGATTCCTGTAGGATTCTGAAAAGATGGAATTGTGTATAAAAGCTTTGCATCAGGATTAGCCTTTAAAGCCTCCTCAAGCGCATTTATATTCATTCCGTCCTGCTCTATTGGGATTCCTACAAGCTTTGCACCGTAAGAACGGAATGTATTAAGGCAGCCTACAAATGCAGGCTCTTCAGTAAGCACAACGTCTCCTTCATTAACAAGTGCCTTAGTTGTAAGGTCCGCACACTGCTGTCCGCCTGACACTATGAAAAGCTCATTATTCTCGAAATCAAAGCCTTCCTTCTTCTCAAGATATTTCTTCATGGTATCACGCAGAGGTGTATAACCTTCACTCAGTCCATACTGTAATAAAGAGACAGGATTCTCGCTGAGTCCCTTTGCAGCTATCTCTTCTATCTCCTTGCATGGGAATGTCTCTGCTGACGGATTGCCACCACCAAAAGATATAATATCCTTGCTTGCTCCTAACTTAAAAAGTTCTCGTATCATCGAACCATGTACACCTGATAAACGATTAGAAATCTCGTATTCCATATATATATTTCCTCCTTCAAATACTTGCTAATGTAAAAAAGGGGCCAGAATCCCCTAAAGATTTCCGGCTCCTTTGCCTTTGATAATGGTATCATAACCCCATTTGTCATTCCTGTAAAATAAATGTTGGTTATTAAATCATAAATCGTAGTAATAGTTATTCTTTTCAAATATTATAAAATTATCAGATAACTTTTCACTTATCCCAGCTTCCCTCTTTTCTTAAGATATACGAATGCGGCAGCGCATATCACAACCGATAACACTGAACCTGCCGGTGCAGCAAGTCCCCTGTGGTTGGCAATCATCGTTATTATAATGAACGCAATCTGAATACAACCATCCTGTATTGCAACCGGAATTAGTATTCCAAGTCGCCATAAACAATTATTTTTGTCAACCTGCGTCGCCCAAGTCGCCAATATTTCACTTTCCACGTCGCCAATAATTAAATATGGCGACTTGATGGCAGCGTGCAGCTATTTTTACACCAAATCCAGAAAATGAGCTAAAAAAAGAGACTCATACCAAAAATGATATGAGTCTCCAAAAAGCCTATAAAATCAAGCTTTCTATTTAGAATTTGCCCTCATCAGCAGCCTGCTGAACAGAAACGGCAACTGCTACTGTAGCACCAACCATTTTATTGTATATTGTCACGGATGAATTGCCGACCGTGTTTACGCGACAATTTTGTCGTGTTAACACGACATTTGCATCTGCTTCTAATATACTTAAATATTTTTTACAGATAGTACTTCCGTTCGAAGCCAAAAAAAGAATCCATGCCTTTCCCGCATGAATTCATTTTATCGTTCCTTACGCATCCTTATATTCTATTTTTAATGGTGTATGGAATCAATATTTTCGGCTGTACAGAACTCTCATCATACACAATTATCTTCTTTTGAATAGCATTTAAATCTGTGAAATACGCTAAATACAGACTGAACAATTCCCAATATGTTTGATCCCAAATCAAAGCCTTTTCTTCACGCGTTTTTATAATACGTGGAAAAACATAATTTGTAGAAATCATTTTTTATTTGTGCTTTTTATTTCCGCTACCAGTTCTTCATACTTACGTTCGTCAATAATATATTTCCGTTTAATCAGTATATAAGCAGCTCCTATAGAAATTACCGGAACAGCTACAATTCCAAGACGCAATATAAATCTTTGTCCGGCATCTGCTGTCTGGATAAATTTATCTGCCTGTACAATTACATTTTCCGAAGTAAGTTCTCCTGTACCAGCTTTTATTTCTAATCCGGATATTTTCTGACTGATTGCATAGATATTGCTTATAATCAGTATTAACGCAACAACCGCCTGATCAACCGCACTGGCCAGCTTTGTTGCAAAAGATCTTACTGCTGAGATAATACTGTCATGTCGTTCATGAAACCGGACTTCATCATACTCTATGGTATTATTTAACATGACAATCATCGTCATATTGAATGCTCCCTGCGAAAAGAAGATTAGAAAACCGATGATATTCAGTAAAACAACACTTTTTGGTAAAATGTAGCCTACACTCATAAAAAGCATATACCCAATGACTGTAATGATGGTAGCTGCAGTTATAATTTGATTTCGTGTAAATTTTGAGGAAAGCCACGCAAAAGATGCCTCTGATATCAGCGTTCCTAATCCATACATAATTGTAAACCAAAATACAAGACTGCCACCTACAGAATATCCAAATTCAAAATAAAAGAAATTCATTCCAATCATAATCAGAAGACCATTTCCGATTTGGAATAATAAACATGCAATTCCAATCACTATCAACTGATCATTTCTCAGGAATATATGAAACATATCTTTTAATGACAGTGTTCTCTTCTTTTCCGGTCGTTTTCTCTCTTTTACTCCAAACACTGTAAGTAGCTGGAAACCAATAAAACAAAAAGCAATCACAATCGCAGCCGTCCGATATGCCATAATCGCATTTCCAGCTACCATATCAGGGAGCAGACCTGCAACAGAAAACTGTCCGATACAGATAAAAATTCCCTGTACGGTTACCAGCCAGTTCCGTTCTCCAGGATCTGATGTAAGACTCGGCAGCATTCCCCAATAGGCAATATCATTCATTGTGTAAGTCATTCCCCATAAAAGATATCCCACTCCAAAAAATGCAACAAATCCCCATCCTTCCGGCCTTACTGTAAACAAGCAGATAATTATCAGGCTGTTTAAAATTACTCCTATAAAAATCCAAGGTTTAAATTTTCCAGCTTTCAAATGCGAATTTTCAATAATAATTCCCATCATTGGATCATTAATGGCATCCCACAGCAGACACACTACCATAATTGCTGATATTACTGCATATTGGGCAACTGTCAGTTTCATCGTATATTGAATATATGTAAGAAGAAACATAGAGATAAGTGCATACGCCATATCTCTTCCGGTTGCTCCTATACAATAGCTCCATTTTGTGCGTTTATCCAATTTATTGTTTTCCATATACGACTTCCCCCTCTCTCTATTTCTTCAGCAGTCTTTTAAAAGCCTGCAGATATTTTTTATTTGCATTGTAAACTAACATATCGATTAACTTCGGAGTTGCAATTCCACCACTGGTTGCAATCAGTCCTTCCAGATTTCCTTCTTCGACTCCCATTTTTACCATTTTAAAGGCTGGGTCCCGCTCTGATTTTCCCCGAAGTATAATCTTAAGTCCGATATGTACGACTCCACGAACAAATTTTCCAAACATGGAGACATTTACCACATCCTGATAGGAATCGTAAACCGTATACTCTCCACGCTTTTTTTCTTTGTCATGTTTTGGTTCACCGCCTAATAGCTGATAAAATTGTTCTGCACTGATTTCCATTCCATGTGGCTGCTCTCTAAAATAATCCGGAAACAGTTCTCTTTCATTTCTAAAATAACTATTTCCTACTACTTCCATATTCGCCTTTAATTGCAAATCATGTACCGATGCTCCGATACAGATCTGATATTTGCCGCTTAACATGGAAAAGGCTTTTTTCTCTACATCATAGACGGAAAAACTTCTTTCATCCAGCTCTAATATAACTTCTTTTTCTTCTCCTGGATGCAGATATATTTTTTGAAATCCCTTTAATTCTATATGGCTTCTGATAACATCTGATTCGTTCGGGCAGACATATAACTGTGCTATTTCTGCTCCACTCACCTTTCCGATATTTTTAATTTTAAAACCGATTTGTATCTTTCCACCACTATATACTTCCGGTACACTCAATTCCGAATAGGAAAAAGACGTATAGGAAAGTCCATAACCAAACGGATATTTTACCGGAACATGAAATGTCTCATAGTAACGATAACCCACAAAAATACTTTCCCTGTATTCTACATCATCATTCGGAGGTGCAAAATATCTCCATGCCGGAGTGTCTTTTTCTGAAAATGGAATTGTCTCTGCCAATTTACCGGATGGATTCACTTCTCCACTGATTAAGTCAGCAACAGATTCCCCTACAGCCTGTCCTCCGAGATACATGTGAAGAATTGCTCCTACATTCTTTTCAAATCTAAAATCCATAGGCGCACCCCCGAAACTAATTGCTGCAATATGATCTTTTCCGACAGTTTCTGCAATTTCAGCCAACAGTTCTTCCTGATTTTGAGGAATTTTAAGATTTTTCCTGTCGTATCCTTCTCCTTCGTAAGATTCTGTAAGACCGATAAAATATAGAATCACACAATCTTTTTTTCTATATTCCTGTTTCAGTTTTTCTATCGTATCCTGTAGTTGCTTTTCTCCTAATTCCTCCGTTTCATTCTGATATCCCTGTATATAAGTTACCTGATATCCTTTTTCACGTATTGCTTCAATCGCATTTGTCATCTTCGTCGGCTGGATATGACTGCTCCCACCTCCCTGAAACCGCATCTGCCTGGCAAGCTCTCCAATAATGATTACCTTCTTCTCTTTTCCAATTGGCAAAACACTATTATTTTTCAAAAGCACTGCACTTTCATTTTCCAGTTTACGTGCCACCTGATTCTGTTCTTCCATATCTACCTCATAATTTTCTTCTATATTTTTATGAAGTGATACAAAATTCTGCAGAACATTCTTAGTCCAGTTATCCAGTTCCTGATCCGTAATCCGGCCATCCTTATACGCTTCTTTTAACACATCTGTGTGGAAGCCTTTCGGATCTGGCATTTCCAGTGTCAGACCATTTTTCATACAGCTTACAATATCATTTGCTGCTCCCCAATCCGACACCACACCACCTTGATATTTCCATTCTTTTCTCAGAACATCTGTCAGTAAGTATTTATTTCTTGCTCCAAATTCGCCATTAATCCTGTTGTATGAAGCCATTACAGAAGTCGGTTTTGCTTTTTTCACAACTTCTTCAAAAGCCGACAGATATATTTCCCTAAGAGTTCTTTCATCAATCTGGCTATTGGATGTCATTCGTCTTGTTTCCTGTGAATTAACAGCATAATGCTTTAAGCTCGTACCTATTCCAAGACTCTGTACACCTTCGATATATCCCGTTGCCAGCTTTCCTGTCAAATACGGATCTTCACTGAAATATTCAAAATTTCTTCCGCATAAAGGAGAACGCTTGATATTGATTCCGCAGCCTAGCACAATGGATATCTGCTCTTTTTTTGCTTCTTTCGCAATCGCTTCACCCATCTTTTTAACAATAGCAGGATTCCAACTGCAGGCTATTGCACTTGCAGTTGGAAAACAGGTTGCTGGCTTACTGGTTTCAATATCCCCAACCTTTTCCTGTTCCAGTTTTCGAATCCCATGTGGTCCGTCTGTCATCATAATAGAGGGGATTTTCCCATTACAGTCATAAGTATGCCAGTCACCAACACCGCCTAAAAGCCGGATTTTTTCATCTATTGTTAACTGTTCACATATTTTATCAATGTTCATCTCTTTTCCTCTCTTTTAATCTCTTAATTGCATTTTATCTATTTCCGGCATATAATTATATTGATTTATCGTGTTTTATGTCAATTTATCGTGTTTTTGACAGGAGGAATCACCTATGTATAAAATGAAGTCAGACATCAATTTTTCACTCACACATGAAATGTTGGAAAATGCAGAAAATGAACGGATACATACATCTTATGCACAGGAAAAAGCAATTCTCGAATGTGTTTCAAACGGAGATATTCACGCATTGGAGAATACCTATTATTCACTCCCAACAACTGTTTACGGAAAGATGACCTCTTCCAATTCCAAATTAAAATTACTTTTTTATGCAAGTATTGCTAATACAACTTTAGTTACCAGATATGCCATCGAAGGAGGACTTAATGAGGAAACTGCTTTTTCCTTAAGTGATGTATATATACGAAAAATGGAACAATGTACCGATGTTGACACTTTAATGAAATTAAATGAACAGATGGCTATTGAATTTACGCTTCGTGTTGCTGAGGTAAAAAAGACGCCAAAAAATTACTATTCACCAGCTATTTCTCGCGTCATTGATTATATCTATCATGGAAAAAATAAAACTTTAACCTTAAATCAACTGGCATCTTTAGTTAATTTAACACCTAAATATCTGTCTGCCCTGTTCCATAAAGAAACCGGACAGACGCTTACTGTTTTTATCCATAAAGTTCTTATCGAAAAGGCACAGAATTTACTGGCACATTCCGACTATAGTCTGGGTGAAATCAGTACTTACTTGAATTTTTCATCTCAAAGTTATTTTATTTCTATTTTTAAGAGATACACTGGTATAACTCCCGGACAATATCGTAAAATGCATCGCCAGATTAGTTGGTAAAATAGAAAATAAAATAAGAATATCGATGATTAAACGTTACTATCGCCAGAACTTTTCTCGTCTTGAAGATAAAAGAATCGTCAGTGGTGACAGTATGGAACCGGAATTTCACAGCGGAGAGATTGCGTGGGTATCACAGCAGGATACCCTATGTGATGGTGAGATAGGTATATTCGGACTTAACGATGAGGCTTACATCAAAAAGCTGAAAAGATATGCAGACAGACTCTATCTCGTATCACTAAACAGCAAATACTCTCCTATTGAGATAAAAGAGTCTGACCGTCTGGATGTATTCGGAAAGGTTGTCGGCAAAATTAATTCTAATGATGTACCAGATTACCGATTTTAATGAATTATAATGAAAGAAGTGATTGAATGAAAATAATTAATAATCTTAAGGGAATACGGACACAGCGAAAAATCACCCAAAAGCAGCTTGCCATGGACACCGGATATGATCCGCGCACTATCCGCCGCGTTGAGCTGGGCGAATGCTGCCCGTCCGCAGAATTCATGTTTGATATGTCCGACTATTTCGGAGTCCCGATCGAGGAAATATTTGCACTTGATAAATCTACAGAATCAGTACAGAGAGGAAAATAAAGATGAGCGATGCAGAGGTCAAAGATTTAAACCAGATAAGTAAGAAGGATATCTACCACACTCCATCCGGAAAATATATCCAGTTCATCCATGATCATTCGGAAAAACATTTGATGCGTGGGAACTCCTACCGGACGGAAGTCATCGGCTACTCGAGAGCCAGAGCACTACTATTGAGACATTTGATGAATTTAAAGAAAAAATTATAGGTAAAAACTAACATTAATCGTTATTCTTTGCTTATTCTAAACTCTAAAATGTATATACATGTGTATATCAATATTAATACATATGTATATACATAAATTAACAAATAACAGAACATTAAAGCAGTCGATTAGTGGCAACCGGCTGCTTTAATGATTTTTTAGTATGATGTCTTTTATAGTTACAATAATTTTTTGTATGAAACAATTATAAATAAAGTAACTGTCTCTTAGTATATCACTTTAAATAGGAAAAACAAATAATTTTATTTAAAATAAATACCAGCCGTTTGCAACCGGCTGACTTTTTTGGAGTTTAGATTATAAAAAATGTTTGTTAAAAAAGGGATAGTGAGCGCTATTTTCGTTCCCACTCACATTTTTATAATAACATTAGTATGAAAAGTGCGCAACGTTTATATTATTTTTGAACAGGCTATATCGGCATACCGATATAGTCTGTTACGGTAAAGCATAATAAAAACTGACTAAATACAAATAGTTCGTAAAATATGTATTTTAAGAACTATTTGTATTTTTCATGATGGTATCATTATGGTATAATAGAGACATACAACTCTGAATTTGCTAAAGGAGGTGGTAAATATGTGGTGGTCTATTGGTGGTGGAATCATAATCTTTGCGTTAGGTATGTTTATCTTCTTAAAGCCGGGCTTAATATGGAAATTAACAGAAGAATGGAAATCTTATTGTGCAGATGAACCATCTGAGTTTTACTTGAAAACAACAAAAATAGGTGGTATTCTATTTGCCTTATTTGGAATTATTATGATTATGCTTCCGGTTATTTTGGAGTAATAAATTCAAGTTTGGAGAATTGAGAAAATCGGAAGTTGTGAACTTAGAATTAGAGGTGTTGAAAATGAAAATAATAATTATATTTATT
>ERZ780154.1179-NODE-1179-length-14147-cov-7.19451_pt1 | contig 14147 bp, 14 predicted proteins | sample MGYA00511568_ERZ780154 | MGnify/ENA primary metagenome ERZ780154 (study PRJEB29588, sample SAMEA2142525) | human gut metagenome | biome: human gut; feature: human-associated habitat; material: faeces | place: Denmark | collected 2008/2010 ...
GGCGACTCTGCGGCCGTTGCGCGGTGCGGTGCGGGACGCCGCGGCGCCGTGTTCGAGTTTCCAGTCGCCTACGAAACGTTCGAGTTTGCCGATGGCGACCGGTTCGCTCTTGATGCCCAGAATGCAGGAGCCTTCGCACTGCGATTCCTGCGGGCAGACGCGGCCGCAGATCGAAGGCAGCGAACTGTCTTCGGCGATGATGTCGGCCGCTTGCTGCAGCTCGCCCCGGTGCAAGGCTCCGATAAAGTCCGGGATGCGGATATTGACCGGACAGGCCGCTACGCAGCGGGGATTTTTGCATTGCAGGCAGCGCGATGCTTCGAGCGCCGCCTCTTCGAGGTCGTAGCCGTAGCAGACCTCCTCGAAGTTGGTCGCACGTACTTTCGGGTCTTGTTCGCGCACGGGGACGCGCGGTATCTTGTTTGCCATTGTAGTCGTATGCTTTTGGGGGTGTAGGCGGAGCGGCGTGCCGGCTTCGCCGTGCGTTTATTTGTCCAGTCCTATTTTACATTGGTGTCCGGCTTGGCGCTCGGCTTCGATGGCCGCGGCGCGCTGTTCCTGCGTGCGGTACATGCCCTGACGGCACATCGCTTCGTCGAAATCGACTTCGTGACCGTCGAATTCGGGGCCTTCGACGCACGTGAAGCGCGTCCTGCCTGCCACCGTCACGCGGCAGGCGCCGCACATGCCCGTTCCGTCGACCATCAGCGCATTGAGCGAGACGGTCGTTTTCAGCGCGTATTTCTTCGTCGTGAGGGCCACGAACTTCATCATGATCATCGGACCGATGGCCACGCATTCGTCGTAATGTCGGCCCTGCTTTCCGATCAGTTCGTCGATCACCTGCGTAACAAGCCCTTTGAAGCCTTCGGAGCCGTCGTCGGTGGCGATATGGAGGTTTTCGGCCACGGCGCGCATCGCGTCGGTGTAAATGAGCATGTCGCGGGTCTTGGCGCCGATGATCACGTCGGCCTTGACGCCGTGTTCCTTGAGCCATTTGACCTGAGGATAGACCGGGGCGGTGCCTACGCCGCCTGCGACGAAGAGGTAATGCCGCTTGCGGAGTTCGTCGAGCGGCATTTCGACGAATTCGGAGGGGTGGCCGAGCGGGCCTGCGAAGTCGGCGAACGCTTCGCCCGCTTCGAGCGAACAGATTTTGCGCGTCGAAGCGCCGATGGCCTGCGTTACGATGGTGACGCTGCCCTCTTCGGCGTCGAAGTCGGAGATCGTGAGCGGAATGCGTTCGCCGTGTTCATCGGCGCGGACGATGATGAACTGTCCCGGCCGGGCCGAGCGTGCGACGCGCGGCGCGAGGACCTTCATCAGCCAAATGCCCTCTGCGAGGAGTCTTTTTTCAAGTATCGGGTACATTTATAAATGGGTTTCCGGCTTTTATCCGCCTGCGCGGTAAAGCCGCATTGTCGTATCTTTAGTCTTCGACGATCGCCGTCGCCCGCAGCCGCATCGGGCGCGTGGGATCGTTGGTTATGATCGTCACGAAATCGGTCACTACGCCGTACTCCTGCCTGCCGGGGTCGAGCGTCGCCTTGGCCGTGAACGAACTGCCGGCCGGGATGCGCTGTCCCGGCATGAGCGTCGTCGCGACCTTGCCGCCCGTCTCCACGGCGCGGACGATCAGCTCGCCGTCGCCCGTGTTGGTGAGCGTGAAGGTGCGCTGCTGTTGGGGCGCGTTGTGTTTTACCGGGCCAAATTTAATAATATTTTCGGTTATCTGCACTTTCGGCGTCCGTCGGGTGTCGGCCGGGGACTTGTCGATGCCGATGCCGTGGGCTACGATCAGCGTTCCGTTGCCGCGGCCGTCGGCCCGCACCTCCAGCGCGTCGCGCAGCGAACCGTAGCGGGGCGCGCCCTCCGGGTTGAGGTACATGAGGTTGATTTCGGCGGTCTGGCCGGGGGCGAGTTCGCGCGGGTAGTCGGCGGCGAGCAGGCCGCTCGACTCCTTGGGATGCAGTTCCAGACGGACCGGGCGGTTCGACGTGTTGATGCAGCCGATGGCAGACTGGACCTGCTGTCCCTCGCGGATATAGGAGAAGGTGCAGAGCGTCGAAGCGAGCCGCAGACCGCCGCCCGCATCGACCGGATATAGCTCTTCGGTGGTTTTGGTGCGCGGGGTGACGGAGCCGCGCACGGTGAGCGTTGCGATCTTGCGCCGCTCGGAGGAGTAGACGTCCAGCTCTTTGGTGAAGGCGCCGGGGCGGTTGGTCGGGTCGAACGTTACTTTGATTGTCGTTTTCTCGCCCGGACGGATCGGCCGTTTGGTGAATTCGGGTACCGTGCAGCCGCAGGTGGTCACCACGTCGAGGATCACGACGGGTTTGTCGGAGCGGTTCTCGCCCGTGAACGTGTGGCTTACGCGACCGTCGGTTTCGGAAATCGTGCCGAAGTCCCATGAATCGGGCGTGAAAATCAACTGGGCGTGCGCCGGCGCCGCCAAGGCGCAAAGGGCCAAGATTATGAGTGAGATATGTCGTCGTATCGTCATGGTGCGTATGGATGTCGGTTTTGCAAAGGTACATTTTTTGTGAAAAAATCGTGCAATAATTTTGCGGGAATGAAATTTTGCTATATATTTGCACTCCGAAACGGTTAAACAACAAGTTTCGAATGCCTGAATAGCTCAGTTGGTTAGAGCACATGACTGTTAATCATGGGGTCCTAGGTTCAAGTCCTTGTTCAGGCGCAGATGCGCGAGGGTTGCGTAAGGTTCTTTCAAAAACGCCTGCAAAGAGGTGATGAAAAGAGAATGAAAAATTTTGCTGAAAAATTTGGAGTTCCTGAAAATTGAATTACCTTTGCAGTCCCAAGCCATTTTTAACGGGAGCTTAGCTCAGCTGGTTCAGAGCGTCTGCCTTACAAGCAGAGGGTCGGGGGTTCGAATCCCTCAGCTCCCACAACTGAAAATCAACGACTTACAGCAATGTGGGTCGTTTCTCTTTTATGTGCCTCCGTGGTCGGTTTACACGTTTTTTGCCCGTTTGTGTTAACCAATGTGTCAACCGAAATGACGCATGAAAGCAAACATCGAGGTCATTTGTTACAAGTACAAACCTCTCAAAGACGGAACGCTTCCTTTAATGCTCCGAGTTACGAAAGACCGTAAACGCAAATACGTTTCGCTCGGCTTTTCCCTGCACGAAAAATTTTGGGATTTCGAGAAAGGCAAGCCCAAACGGAATTGTCCCAACAAGGAGCAAATCGAACGGCTGATAGCCGCAAAAACGGCGGAATACAACGATTTGATTGTCGAAATGACCGCCCAGCAACGCGAATACACGGTGGAAACGCTCGTGTCCCATTTTCATAATCAAGTCCGTTGCGCTACGGTGGTCGAATTGTACGATAAACTGATTGACGACATGAAACGCGGCGGTAAACTCGGCAATGCGGGTGTTTACAAGTACTCCCGTACATCGTTGCTGAAATTCACGGGGCAGCGGTTGCAAATTCCGTTCAGTGACATTGACGCCGTGTGGTTGCGCCGTTACGAGAACTGGTTACGGACGAGCGGTTGTGGTGATACGACCATCAGCCAACTCTTTCGCACGTTGCGTAGCGTGTTCAACAAGGCCGTCGAATTGCAGTTGGTGAAACGGGATTATTACCCGTTCGATACCTATAAAGTCAGCAAATTCGATACGCGAACGAAGAAACGGGCCATCACGAAAGAGGACGTGCGCAAGGTTATTGCACTCGATTTGTCGCAAGGCTATCCATCCGAACGATTGGCACGGGATATTTTCGTGTTCAGCTATTTCGGAGCGGGGATTAACTTTGCGGACATCGCCCTGCTGAAATACGGCAACATACGGGACGGACGGGTGCAATACGTTCGCAAGAAAACGGGCAAGCCTATTAATTTCCTGCTGACGGAAGAAATGCGGAATATCATTGTCAAATACCAGCGACAAGGGCAGACGGATGAAGATTACATTTTCCCGATACTCGACCGCCGTGTGCATAGAACGGAACAGCAGAGATATGACCGAACGCACAAGGTGCTGACGAACACGAATCGCTGGTTGCGTAAAATCGGACAGCGGGTCGGTATCGAACATCTGACTACCTATGTCGCTCGCCATACTTACGCCACAGTCTTAAAACGGTCAGGCGTTAGCGTAGCCTTGATTTCCGAATCTCTCGGTCATTCCGATTTATCGACTACCCAAATCTATTTGGATAGCTTCGAGAACTCGCAGATAGATGCAGCTATGCAGCATTTGTTGTAGAGAGGAGCAAGGACAAACTTTGTAAAAGGGTCTAAAAGATAAACCCTTTTACAATGTCTGTCCTCACTCTCTACTCAACCAGCATCAACAATTCATAAAAGACAAGGACAGACTTGGACGAGGGGTCTATAATTCATACCCCTTGACAATGTTTGTCCTTTTTACTTATTGAGATTTATATACATTATCGAACTAATAGAACAAAATATCCTGTATAATTGTTCTAATTATCTTTTGAAACAATGTTTTATCGGGTTTTTAGTACAAAAATACAGTGTATTTAAGGGTATTCAGAACAAAATCACAATCACAAATGCGGCAAAGACCATTTTGGGTATGCTGTATGCGAATCTGTAAGGGGTTATGAATGAGGGCGATTTTTCACAGAGAGTGCTTGAAATATCTCCCCAAAAGCAGCCGATAAACTTGTAAATAGTAAAGATTTTTACTATATTTGTAATAGCAAATCCGAGATAGGGGAATTCTTTTTGCTTCCATAGAAAAATAAGTTTACAGGGCAGATAAGGACAGTAATAATGCTGTCCTTGTCTTTGGCTTATAATCGCATATTTTTTGTGCAGGAAATGAAATCCCCTTATATAAAAGATATTTCACACACAGAAAAAATGCGGTGAAATCCTATCCTATAATTTATAAATCTATGGAACCAAGAATTATTACAGCCCCTATGACGGCGCGATGAATCGAAGAGATTCCCGAAATCGGGCAACACTTACCCGAAAACTGCATTTTAGATAAAGGCATAACGGGATGCGGCGCAACGAGTCTTGCCATTACAAACGACCGTTCAACTTTGATTGCCGCACCAACGGTCAATCTTATCAAAAACAAGATACAGGAACATCCCGACCTTTTAGGCGTTTACGGGGGTGTTACGAACCAAGAGATTGCCGACTATCTGAAAGTCCACGACCGCTGGAAGATTATGGCCACCTATGATGCAATCCCCCGTATCGCGGATGTCGCGGGTGCAGAGATTTACAGCAAGGCATTTCTATTGGTGGATGAATACCACCGCTTGTTATTCGATTATTCATTCCGCCATTCCGCGATTGCTGGACTATTGGAACAAGCACCCCGTTTCGCAAACAAGACCTATCTTTCGGCAACGCCTATCGAACAGGAGTTTCTATTGGACGAGTTACAGACCATGCCGCAAACGAAAATCATCTGACCGAACGCCGAGCCGATACAGGTAAGGTTGTGAAAAGCGACAAGCCCGTTAGCGACCGTTACGGCCTTATGCCGAAATGCCATTGCGCAACAAATCGGTTTCAACCTGCACTTTTTCGTGAACAGCGTGACATTTATCGGCAAGGTGATCCGCCATGTGAAACTGACCCCCGACCAAGTAAAGATAGTCTGTTCGCAAAGCGGCGAGAGTTACGATCGCAACAAAGAGAAGATAGACGGCTACCCGATAAGTACACCCAGCGGCGAACCCTGCAAAATCAATTTCTACACCTCGACGGCCTTTGAGGGGTGCGATATTTTCGACAAGACAGGCCGCACCTACATTGTGAGCGACGGAACGGCCACACACTCGATGCTGGATGTTGCGTCCCTAATGGCATCAACATGTAACGAATCACGATTTTCCCGTGTTGGCAACCAGCATAAAACAAAAATCCAAAGGCTTTATTCACTTTGTAGCATTATGGATAACCTCCTGATATTCATGTTGGGGCCACTAAAATAATGCCTGAAAAATTTGTTTATTTCCCCAATTTTTCCTATTTTTAAACTGATTACAGGAGTGTCTTACGGCTAAATCTCGTTTCCCCCTGTAAGAGACCAAAATCATTAAACTAACCCTAAAACTTAATCTTATGAACAACACAACCAAATTTCTTTACCACATTACGGAGGTTGGCAATTTGGAAGCTATCCGTAAAAATGGATTAAAATGTGATTCCGAAGGATACATATATCTTTTCGAGGACAAAAAATTTACAGACCTAATGGGAATTAGGGGTAATGTACGCGACCACATAGCGATCAATCAGATTTGTGTGTTCGATAAAGTGGGTTTGCTTAAAATTGCCGTGGGAGATTTATTGAACCAATTGGAGCCTGATAATGTAGATGAATCATGTGCACAATTCCAATACCGAATAAAGATGAATCTCATACCTCGTGATCGTATCGTTAATACTGAAATTGTTCATGTGAACAATCCGTGGAAAGAGTTTTTCGAGAAAAATCATGTGGAAGAAGTTATTGGATTCCCCGAAGAATGAAGTAAAACACCATAGCCGATACTATTTATTTTCTTACTTAGGGCGGATTCTTTCGCCCTTTTCTTTATTCCTGTTTTCCACATTTTTTGAGTGCGAAATGAAGATTTCCTTTATAAATATAGTTTCAGAATTAAAAAATATGGAAAGCAGAATGATAGCATATAAGCAAGAGCCAAAAAGCAGACCTTGTTTGCTATTTCTTCATTTAATGACAGCTATTCGAAAGATTATAATTTCCACATTTTTTGAGTACGAAACGGATATTCCCTTTATAAGTATCTATTCAGAATCAAAAATTATGGAAGATACGGATCAAAAGATAGAGTAGGTTTCTGAATGACGGGATAGAGAGTTGCTCAAATCTGTCCTGTGTAAACTGCTCAAAAGTGTCCTATATATACACTACCTACTTATACATAACCTATTAAAGTCTTTCAGACCATGTACTACCACATCAAAGACCGCAAGTGATTCGATAACCGCAAGCAGGCCAAAGAGCATTACGGCATTGCCTGTTTTCGGAAACTACTACATTTAAAAGAGATTATATTTACCAATAACACAAATTCCATTGCTAACGATGAATTATACCGTAATCCCCAAATCAATCGTGACCTTTCAGACGGGAAACAGTAAGCCTATTGATATTTACGTGTGAGCGACCATTAAGTGTTGCTCCAATCACAAGACGAATATTTCCCATATAACAGAAGAAAAACTATCCTTACTGACGGGATTGGATGAACGAACTATCCGCCGTGTTATCAAACGCTTAAAGGATGCAGGTTACCTGACCGTACAGACTACCATTAAAGAAGATGCAGACAGAGGATTTATAAAGCGAAATTCCTACTATATAAAGCCAGAAAAGAGCAACTATTTCTTCCTCGATAACAGTTACTTTAAGAGGAACTATCCCGCCAAGATTGCAGGGTTTCTGCTCTTATTAAAGGCAATCTGCCTTAATAATACGGATACCATTCAATGAAGCAATTCCCAAATTGCAAAGAGTATCGGTTTATCGAGAAATACGATAACAGCTCTCATTAAAGAGTGTCTGCAATTAGGGCTTATAAAGCCTATTTCTAACGGCTACGAACTGACGGCAGGTTGTTTTATCAATTCAGCAGTTAGAAAGACGGATGCAGGGATTTATAAGGAGATATGCGATTTCTGCAAGGCGAAAGGGGTTGCAGTCCCGAAATGAGATAAGCGGGCAATGTCCGTACTGCTTACCAAGTATAATGCAATAGGCTTATCGAGTATAGAGCCTATAAGTCTAACTTACCAACTCAATAAACAATGCAAGAACCTGCCCGAAAAGGTATCGTTGGCCTACTTTATAAAGGCACTCGATATGCAGGAACAATATAAAGCCGTTACGGAACGAACTGAACAAGCAAAACAGTTTAAGGAAGAGTTCAGCGGTTTTGCATTTTAGATATACGGCCCCCGTGCTTACGCACGAGGGCTTTTTGCATCTAATAAGAGAGTGTGACATATTTCGGGAATTTCATATTTATATACCCGTTGAAAATTACGTCACCGATTTTTCTCTTTACATACGCGCCGTAGGCGCTCATCCTCAAAAGGAGAGAAAATGCAAACTCCAACCCACAATGACAGCGGATTGGAGTTTTCAATATTAGGCGGGAACGGCCTAATTCAATGCCAGCGAGTTCCCTGCAATATGCAACTTGGCATCTACATCAAGAGCCTTGAAAACTTTGAGGATTGTTGCAACCGTCAAATTCTGTCCGTTCTCGATACGTGAAATCTGGGCCTTTTTTACACCGATCAGATTCCCCAAATCCTCTTGGGTCAAATTGCGCTTTTCCCGAATCTCCCGTATCGTCTGACCTACCAAAAACAATTCGATGGTAAGGTCATAAGTATCCCGTTTAGCCGAACCTTTTTCTCCGACCAACGTATTCACTACCTCATCATGTGTATAAATTCGTTTTTGTGCCATATCCGTATTTTTTATTCTTCGTAATATTCAGACCGAATCCGTATTGCTCGGTCAATCTCCTGTTTGGGCGTTTTCTGGGTTTTCTTCTTGAAACCATGCGTAGCGATTACCAATGTCTGCACGCTGTCCCGCTTATCCCAAAAGGCCAACAGCCGATATTGGATACCTGCATATTTCGTGCGGAACTCCCAAATCTCTCCTGTCAGCTTTTTCAGTAATTTGGGGTCTAACGCATAACGGGCCTTGTCGATATTCTCCAAAATCTTCAACCGTGAGGCTTCATCTATCTTTTGGAGAAAACGGTAGGCATCTTCCCAATATTTTACATCGAACAACGGTTTAGGTTCCATTCCTTTTATCGGTAATACGTTGCAAAGATACAAAAAGTTTCTATATATGTAAACTTAATATCTGTTTTTCTCTTTAAATACACGCCGTAGGCGCTCGTCAGAAACAGGCTATAATGCCTGTTTTTGTTTATATACCCCACATATAAAGCTACTCCAGATCAAAGCCCCCTCCCCATTGTCAAATGTAAAACCGTTTTATAATATGAAAACACTTGACAGAAAGGCGGCGGAGATTTTCCGCGCATTGTTGGCTTTGCAAACAACCAAAATCGACAACTCGGACGGTACTTATATGCCCGTCTACATCGAACTAATCGGCCGCATCGACAAGTACGACTTTTTCTCGCTGGCTCATTACGGACAACAGAACGGAGATGCCATGCGCGACCCCGAAATGCTCTTTGCCTTGCACAAAGAAACACAGCAATTCATCCCGTACTACTATCGCAATGACTACTGCGGCATAGAGCAGAACAGCGTAAAATGGTCGGAAGACGGAATAGCGTTGAATCCTCGCTTGCAGGCAGAACACACCACATTCGCTAATCAATGGCTCCGTAACATAGCCGCACAACAAGGAATCCAATGACAGCACAGCGATTAGTAGAGAATTGCGTACTGACGAATCAAACCGCAGTCGTGGATGAAATGCTGAACAAGCACCTGCTTCCCGAAGAATATATCTATCCGTTTGTGGGTGATGTCATGGAATGGTGGCTGATTGATTCGTGGCTGGCCGAACGACTGAAACGAGAGGGAGAGGTTATTATCGAGGAATACGGTTGCTGTTGGTGGGGACGATTAGCCAGCGGACAGTCTATCTGCATGGATAGCGTGATACAGAAGATTGCAGGAGAGTAAAACTTAGCTTGCATATCGACATGGCAAAAATGCAAATTACAGAGATTAGGGGCATTGCAATTCCGAGAAGATTTTGCAACCTCTAATTTCTGTTTTTATGTTGGTGTAAGGTCGATAATTAGATGCAATGGTTAATTGCAATACGTTGTTTTCGACCTTATGCGCCCTTAATCTTGCAAACGTTTCCCTCAATTTACGAATAACAAAGTTTTGATTCCATAGATTGAACTATTGCACAGGAACTTTGTTTTTGAGAACTTTGTGGTATAATAATAGCAACAGCACCGAGAAATCGGTAAGATGTTTTGCATTTTCCATCGAATATGCTACTTTTGCAGTAACATATTGAATACACGGAAAGTGTAGCTTGTTCTCGTCAGACGAACGTAGGAAATTCGACCGAAGAGAGGATGAGCGAACATCTTACCGCGTCATATCCATTCAATGGATATAGGCGTGGGGCTGTTGCTTATTTATCTTCAAGGTTTCCTACGACCAGTCTGACTAAAATAAGTTTTCGGCACCACGCTTTCTATTTTATAAATCAACATAATATAATCGCGTTGATGCCGAGCGGTATTTTTTCAGTTATGAAAAGAAAATTGCTGTCATTTTTATTGATTTTTATCGCGATACCATTCGCGGGAATATCATCCCCTAACATTAAGCATAGTGTTATCGAGGCTCCTTACCAATGTAATGTTTTGAAAGAAAAAAAATCTTTCAAAAAAAGATTTCGAGATATAAGGACATCGGGGAGGTTTATTCTATTTGAAATAGAATTTATAAACAGAGATTCAGTAGCCCATCTTGTTGATTATTCTTGTTTCTGCGTAACTGATAATAATGGAAATGAATATGAGGTACATCCTTATGCGACAATGGTTAAGCAAACAGAACTTGAAGATATTAAACTACTTAAAGATGTTGATGTTTGTGGATTCAGTAATCAAACTATAAAATCAAATTTTGGAACACGTGGATGGTTAATATTTGAAGTGCCTGCCATTGGTGAATACAAAATAAAATTTCGGGGATATTTAAGATAATGCCTTAATGTTAAAATCCTATTTCAAACTTAAATTCTACAATTATGAAAAAAACGATTGTACTGATGTTTGTAGCTGCTTTGACCATGACCTCTTGCTCTATTGTGTCAAAAACAGCAACTACACGTGATGTAACAGCTCCTCTTGCAGCCGCTGTAATTAGTGATTTGGATGTTTCTAATCAGAAAATTACTTATACTCTCGTACCGACCAAAAAAGTACGAAAAGGCGGATTAAGCAATTGCATCAATACTGCTATTAGCGAGGCTCTTGCAAACAATGGTGGTGGCGATGTGTTGGTTGAAACGCAAGAGGCTATTGTTGAAAGATATGGTTTTGGTGGTAGAAAAATCAAATCTGTAACGGTAACTGGTTATCCTGCAAAATACAAGAATTTTAGGGCGGCTGATGAAGAAACTGTAAAAGCAGGAATAATTAGTGGAAGCCTTGTAAGACATGAGGTAAAACGCAAATAATTATTAATTAAATATCCTTGAAGTTTGGACAGACTTACATTAGTAAGTTTGTCCTTTTTATATTACTTGTATATTTCATAAATTTTTCGTATATTTACATCATAATCAAATATTTAATCACAATATAAATTTTAGCTAAAATGAAAAGAAAAACACCAAAAATTGAATGAGAGGCAAAGACGGAGACTGTCGATGATATTCAGTACTCCTATGTTGCCAAAGCCGTAACTTACGCACGGGATTGCAATGTCTGTCTATTCGTAGGACGCAAAACAGCAGAACCTACACCATTGAAATTCACTTATTATTTAGAACTCGACATCGACCCTGAAAAGGATATGTCAATTTGATTCCGCAAACGAGGGCAGGACATAGCAGGATTCTCCTTTCGGTTAGACCCGCAAGATTGAAAAGCAGGGATTCTCGTGCTTCCATGGCCCAACCTTATAACATTTCCCAAGTCCAATCACACCCTCAATTTGTTTGAAACCCATATCAAGAGCGATGCAGTCGTATTTGGCTACACATCATTAGAGGGTAAGCAGAAAGAATTTCGGTTCCCGTTAGCTGGGTTCAAAGAAAAGTATTTAGAGCAGTTCATATAACAAGATAATCCTCGGCCATGCGGTCGGGGATTTTTTATTTATAGAAATCAAAGCTACTGAAAATTGCTAAAAACGGGAAAGCGGCGTGAGGGGAAAATTTTGCGCCGATTTTCTGTTAATAGAGCAAGGACAGACTTTGCGAAAGGGGTATATTTATAGTCCCCTTTGCAAAGTTTGTCCTCGCTTATTCAAATATAAGATTATCAACTAATTCACTATTGTTTAACCTGCATTGAGTTTATACAAATGTGTCAACCAATGTGTCAACCGAACGAACAGCCAGCGAAAAAAGATTCCCTAAAAAGAATTGAAGACTTGCAGGAATGATTTATTTATCATACATTTGCACTCGCAATTCAGCGAAAGGGGAGCTTAGCTCAGCTGGTTCAGAGCGTCTGCCTTACAAGCAGAGGGTCGGGGGTTCGAATCCCTCAGCTCCCACTAAGTTGAAACCATCCAAGAGGATGGTTTTTTTATGCGGAAAAATTCTGGGAGCATAGCTCAGTTGGTTTAGAGCGCCTGCTCGACAAGCAGGAGGTCAGCGGTTCAAATCCGCTTGTTCCCACCAATGAAAATCAGACAGTTGCAGGAGTGCGGCTGTCTTTTTTCATGCCCTCGGCGGAGGGGCTTTCCATGAGGTTTGCGTGGAACGGGTAGACCGCACGGTGAACCGACGGCCGAGGTCCGATGGGCATGCGCGTATGTGCAGCGGATTTTTGTTGTCAAAAAAACGCCGCGCCAGCGGGACCGGCGCGGCGTGAATATCCTCGTTGTCGGTTAGAATTTGTAGTAGAATCCGAATTTCAGATCGGACGAGGAGAGTTTCAGGCCGAAGGCCTCGCCGCTGCCGCCGTTGAAGTAGTCCTTGCGGTAGCCGAGGAAGCCGACCTGCGTCAGGAAGCTGAAGTGCTCGTTGATCTTCACGCTCAGTCCCGGTGTAATACCTGCCTGAAAGCCCTCGTGATCGCAGCAGGCGAAGCCTACGCCGCCGTCGAGGAAGAGCGACAGAATCCCCTTGTTATAATATTTGTAACGGGCATAGGGCGACGCCGTGAAGACGTTGGCGCTGCCGCCGTCCTTTACTTTCAGGTACTCGTAACCGAGCGCCATGCCCACCGACCATCTCTTGTTGAAATCGTAGCCCGCTTCGGGAGCGATCGAGAACGAATCGGTTGTGACGCCTTCCGTTTTGTCGTGCCAGTAACCCAGCTTGCCGCCGATCCACAAACCTTTCTCCTGCGCCGAAGCTTTGTCGGCTGCCGTAAAGCTTGCAGCTGCTGCAAGCAGTACGATAATGATTTTCTTCATCTTTGTTGCGTTTTTAGTTTGACTGAAAAATGGAGCTGTTTTTCTGTTCCGAAAGCAAAGAAACAGCGCGGATTTCTTACGTGCAAATAAATTCAACGAACCGGATGTTTCTAAAAATCAACGCATAGAATTTATAAATTGAGCGATCGGCCCTATGCCGGCGAAAGTGCGGAAAAGGGGACCGCGGGGTAAAAAATCAGGCTGCAAGGGATCTCTTGCAGCCTGATTCGGAGGATGAGTTGTGTGCGGCTTACCGGTGCGAGCGTTTGGCGACGAAGAGCGCCAGAATGAACGATACGGCCGACGCGGCGATCCAGAAGACGATCGCCGAGTCGAAATTGTAGCTTGTCACGCCGTCCAGCTCCGTTTTGCCGGAGTTGATGAGCCAGCCGCTGACGATGTCCTGCAGGCCGGCGCCGACGTAGCTCGCCATGCCGACGATTCCCAGTGCGGCGCCCGTCGCTTCGCGCGGTACGATGTCGATGGCCATCAGGCCGCCCAGAAAACAGATCAGCACGCCGATCGCCACGCCGAACAAAATCATGCTGAGGATATTGACGACCAGCCCGTCGCCGGAGTAGAGGAACAGGCAGAGCGCGACGGTGTTCAGCACGCCGAAGCCGAAGGCCAGCACGTTGCGCCGCCCGTGGAAGAAGGCGTCGGAGAGCCAGCCCGAAAAGACCGTGCCCACGATGCCGCAGAGCGCATTGACCGAAATGACCTGCGTGGCCGCGGCCAGCGTATAGCCTTTGATCTCCTGCAGGAAAAGCACGCCCCAGCCGTTGATCGCATAGCGGCTGATATACATGAACGCGCTGGAGAGCGCCAGCACCCAGACCAGCGGATTGCGGATCACGGAGCGCTGCAGGTCGGAAGTTTTGCCGTGGTCGCGGGGCGTGCCGGGAGTCTCTTCGCCGGTCAGCTCCTCGATCGGGGGCAGCCCCTTCGATTCGGGGGTGTCGTGCATCAGCAGTACGATCGTCAGTACGCCGAGCACGCCGGCGACCGACGAGCCTAC
>ERZ780154.1182-NODE-1182-length-14112-cov-2.43466_pt1 | contig 14112 bp, 10 predicted proteins | sample MGYA00511568_ERZ780154 | MGnify/ENA primary metagenome ERZ780154 (study PRJEB29588, sample SAMEA2142525) | human gut metagenome | biome: human gut; feature: human-associated habitat; material: faeces | place: Denmark | collected 2008/2010 ...
GATCTTAACAGTGTGAGCGTCGATTCGGTCGACTTTTGCTCCAATTTCCTGAATTGCGTTTAATAATACATTAATATCTCTCACGTTTGGGAGATTCTCTATCGTAACAGTTTCATCCGTCATTACGGCTGCAGAAAGGATTGCCAGTGCCGCATTTTTTGCTCCGCCAATCTCAACTTCTCCAACCAAAGGATTTCCACCTTTAATTACATATTGTTCCATATCACACCTCTATGAACATTTTCGTCCAGTCTGCCATCAACTTACAGACTTATCGAATGGTTGCATACAAACACATTATTATAGTAACCATTATATCTTTTTGTCAAGCGGTTCTTTCTTCCGCTTATTATATCATTACTGACCAATATAATTCAATGGATTTACTGCAACTCCATTGATATAAATCTCAAAATGAACATGTGGACCTGTAGATCTTCCGGTACTTCCGCTCAGTGCAATGCTCTGTCCCTGTTCTACCCACTGACCTGCTGATACCAGTAATTTACTGTTATGTGCATATCGTGTCATTCTGCCATCCGGATGGCTGATGACAACATTATTGCCATATCCTTTGCTGTAACCGGCACTGACAACAGTTCCTGCACTGGATGCATAAACGGTTGTTCCGACCGGGCATCCCCAGTCAACGCCCTTGTGCATTCTTCCCCAGCGGCGTCCGAATCCTGATGTGAAATGCCCACCTGCCAATGGTTTGATATACGTTGGCGGCGTGATTGTTCCCTGCTCAATGATTGCCGGTGTCGATTCCACCATGATCGTCTGATGCGCAAGCTCCCTCGCAACCTCAATTCCATTTTCATAGGTGACAATGTCATTACGCTCTCTGTGTCCGGTCGTGCCTTCCTGGTGTACCACCTGTTTTGTCGTATACCATTCATCATTTTTTATGATGGTCGGCTCTGCGTTATAATCCTCTTCATAGACTTCACCTTTTTTAATGCGAAGGCTTAAATCCGGTTCCGGCACTGCAATGATGATCTCCTGTCCCGGATAAATCCTTACCTCTGCATTGTCAAATCCGTTCAATGCCATGATATTGGCTACTGTTGTATCATGATCCATCGCGATAACAGAAAGTACATCACCACTCTCTACTACATATATTTTATTCGTTTCTTTTTCTTTTGTGACTTCTTCTACCTGTGTTTCCACATCCGACAGTGCATCCCCGGAAATGTACTTCTCATACACTTCGACACGCTCTATAAATTCCATTCCAATGGTTCCCGTCTCGTAACTGTCATCCCTTGGATTTGCCATTGCGTATTCCATCTGATAGGTAAATGCCCCATTGGCTCCGGCAGACACCTGATCTGCAAGCGTCACCTCCGGTGTCACCTCTGTATTCTCTTTCGGATCAACTTCTGTCAGCTGTGCTGTATAAATACCACTGATATGTCCGGCTTCTTTGGAAATCTGTGTTGTATACTGTCCTTCCGTATCAGCCTCATTTTTGACCGTATTCAAAAATTCCGTCACTTCGTCCATACTTTTGAAATTTCCGCGATAGCCTTCAATTGCTACTGTGTAAGCCCGCACCTGTGTTTCAATTTCTGATACTTTCATTTTCTCCTTTAAGGCTTCTTTTAATGCATCTTCTGTCATCAAAGGAGTAAACCAATCATTGGCTTTACTGGAAGAATATTCATAATCCATGCAGAGTGGTTCATCGCTCTCTGCTGCAAGTTCTCGGCGCACTTCATGCACCGCATCATCGACTGATACATGACCTGCAGTATTTCCTACAAGTTCTCCATTAAAATAAACCTGCTGGTATTTCTGTCCGATCGTAACTTTCTGTGAAACTGCAAAAAACAGTAAAACCAAAAATAAACCCGCTATCACAAATAGTTCTATGATCACTTTTTTTGTCAACTCTATTTTTTGCATTTCTTTTCATTCCTCGAACTCAAAATTTTATCAATGGTCTGCTCCACATTCAGACCATATTCGTTTACCGTGATATCTGCATATTTTTCATATAACGGAACACGTTCCTCATACAGATCTTTTAAAGTCTGTCCATCTTTTAAAACAACACCACGACCTTTGATGTCGCTCAGTCTTCTGTTTAACTCTTCAAATGGAAGCTGTAAATAAACCACAGTTCCTATGCTTTTCAAATGTTCCATCGCTTCTTTTCCATAGACAACACTTCCGCCTGTGGCAATGATCGAATGGTCGACCTCAAGCGAGCTGTTCACTCGGTTCTCCACTGCGATAAAACCGTCTGTTCCAACTTCCTCAATGATCTCCTTTAAAAGCTTGCCTTCCTCTTTCTGGATCACAAGATCTGCATCTACAAATTCATATCCTAAAACTTTCGCAAGAATGACACCTGCGGTGCTTTTTCCCACTCCAGGCATTCCGATCAGTACTATATTATCTTTTTTCATTGCTGCAAGATTCCTCTTATTATTCTTTCTTCCGCAGTGCATGTACACTTCGGTTTTCCGCTATGTCTGCACGTCTCAGCTGCTGATACACATCTTTTTTTAGAATAGCATAAACGTTCCCTTTGCACAAGCACAACTGTGCGGCTGCACATCTGGGTAAAGTAAAAAACAGGATAATCTCCAAAGCTGTATGCTTTCTCTGATTATCCTGTCTCTTTTTTTCTATTATTGTACAGATTCTGTGCCTTCCACTGCCTCTGTATTCTCTGTCACTGCATTGTCTGTTGTGCTGCTTTCGGTAGTCTCTGTTGTCTCTGTTGATTCTACGGTTGTTGTGAATAAGTTATCAAATGTAACTTTATCCCACACTTTATCTTTTAATACCCACTCTGCTTCATCTTTCCAGCCCTGAAGGACTTCATTATATAAATCGCTCTGACGCTGGCTGATGATCTCCTGTCTGTGTTCCTCTGTGGCATCTGCATCTGTGATCTCGTCAAGGCGGAGCACATAATAATAATTATCTGTCTCCACTACGTCAGAGAGCTCCCCTTCACTCTTAAGTCCCTCTAATGCGTTCAACACTTCTTCATCCAATGTGGTGTTATCTGATGAAAATGTACCTGTACTCACCGTATATCCATACTCATCTGCGGCTGTATCAAGTGTCGTGTCTGCTGCTGCATCATGGAATTTCTGAACTGTATCTGCAAGTTCTGCTTTCTCATCATCTGTATATTCCTGTGTATTTCCGTCTGCATCTTTATAACTGGTTTTCGATACATTGACATAACTATATGCACTTGTGTTGGCATCTGCATCACTGACATTTGTGTCTGCATCTGCAATGATCGCTGCACGCATTTTACTCTGAATTGTCACTAAGGTAAGATATTCCTTCACAATGTCTTCTGTTGCTCCGAGTGCATTGACCGCCTTATCATCATTGTCTGCCATGAACTGTGCTGCTGTCTCTGCGATTTTTGCAGTCTCATCATCGGTCAATGTCACGTCATAATCTGCCATATGATTCTGTAAAATATATAAATTTTCGATCATCTCGATGACACTGTTCTTCGTGTTATCTTCCATGGTTGTTCCATTGTTATACAGATCGGATGACCACACATCGTCTCCAAAATAAGCTCTGTAAAAATCATCTGCCTCCGCCTGCTGCAGACGCGCTGCAAAATTAGCTACTCCTAACTTAATTTCCTGTCCGTCTAAGGTTGCAACGGTTTCATTTTTATTTATGCCGCCACATCCCACTAACATAGATGCTGCCAAAACACCGCTTACGAGCAGTGTTGTAAATCTCTTTACTTTCATAAATCCTCCTTGTTTTGCGGAGCAAAATGTTATTTCACTCTGTGAAATTTAACCTCCTAAATGTATCCACACGAATTTTAATACATGGATAGTCACTTTTTCTATTATAGTGCTTTTTTACCGGTGCCGCAAGATTTTTCACTCTTTTTTCACAGAGTCCTGCGCAATCTTTAAGTTTTCCCTCACACCATTTAAAAAATCTTCTATCACAGCTCTGGCATCCACATTCTTTTCCCTGGAATTTTTCTTCAAAAAATAAGTAAAATACGGTGCTTTGGCATCCATGGTAAATTTCAGGTTATTGCCATAAGACGCGATAAACTCCGGGATTTTTGCCACGTCAAGTTTCGCCTTCCCATAAAGTGTGAACTTCACAGTATCCGCTTTTTGTGAAATCTCTGTCATATAAACTGTATGCGCCAATGACTTTATTTTTGCAATGTAAAGCAGATTTTCCACCGGTTTTGGCGGATCACCGAAACGGTCGATGAGCTCCTCTAACATCTCCTCCGTCTCCTCATCCGTCTGGATGTCTGCAATACGTTTGTAGATATCAAGCTTCTGCACCTCATTCGGGATGTATCCCATCGGAATATAGGCATCAATATCAATGTCGATCGTGGTGTCAAAGCTTTCCTCCTGCTTCATACCCTTCGCCTCTTTGACTGCCTCGTTTAACATCTTGCAGTAGAGTTCATAGCCGACCGCTTCCATATGCCCGTGCTGTTCGGCGCCGAGCAGATTTCCTGCACCACGGATTTCAAGGTCACGCATTGCAATTTTAAAACCACTGCCGAGCTCTGTGTACTCTTTGATCGCAGCGAGACGTTTCTCTGCAACTTCTTTTAACATCTTATCGCGCTTATACATTAAAAACGCATACGCTGTCCGGTTTGAGCGTCCCACGCGTCCGCGAAGCTGATAGAGCTGTGACAGTCCCATGTTGTCCGCATCATGGATGATCATGGTGTTGACATTGGAAATATCGAGTCCTGTCTCAATGATCGTCGTCGACACAAGCACGTCGATCTCTCCATTGATAAACTTGTACATGATATTTTCCAGTTCGGTCTCTTTCATCTGTCCATGCGCATAGGCGACATTCGCCTCCGGCACAAGCTCTGCGATCTTCGTTGCCACATCCGCGATCTCTTTCACGCGATTGTATACATAATACGCCTGTCCGCCACGCGCCAGCTCTCTGGATATTGCTTCCCGCACAAGCTCCTCATTATATTCCATCACATAAGTCTGGATCGGGATTCGATCCATAGGCGGTTCTTCCAACACACTCATGTCACGGATTCCGATCAGACTCATATGCAGTGTTCTTGGGATTGGTGTCGCGGTTAAAGTGAGCACATCAATGTTATTTTTTAACTGCTTAATCTTTTCCTTGTGAGTGACACCAAAACGCTGTTCCTCGTCGATCATCAGAAGTCCAAGATCTTTGAACACCACATCTTTCGATAAAAGACGGTGTGTACCAATAATGATATCCACCTGACCTTTTTTCAGTTTTTCTAATGTCTTTTTCTGCTCACCTGCAGAACGAAAACGGCAGAGCAGATCGATATTCACCGGAAAATCCTTCATGCGCTGTACAAAATTGTTGTAATGCTGCTGCGCCAAAATGGTTGTTGGCACCAAAAATGCAACCTGTTTCCCATCCTGCACCGCCTTAAACGCCGCACGGATGGCAATCTCAGTCTTACCATAGCCAACGTCACCGCAGATCAGACGATCCATGATCTTCGTGCTCTCCATATCTTTTTTCGTTGCCTCGATCGCAAGGTCCTCGAATGGGAACATCTCCTCAAGCTCGCGCTGCCAGACAGTATCCGGCCCATAGGCAAAACCGCGCTCACTCTGCCGCACTGCGTATAAACGCACCAGATCTCCTGCAATCTCTTTGACCGCTCCGCGGACTTTCGTCTTGGTCTTATTCCATTCCTGTCCACCAAGTTTATTTAATTTCGGCTTTTTAGCGTCCGCACCGGCATATTTCTGGATCAGTTCCAGCTGTGTCGCCAGAATATAGAGATTTCCACCTCCGGCATACTCAATCTTGATATAATCCTTCACGGTCTTGTCTACTTCGATTTTTTCAATGCCACGGTAAATTCCAAGTCCATGATTTTCATGCACGACATAGTCACCGATATTCAAATCGGTAAAACTGGCTATTTTCTCACCCTCATACATGCGGTGGCGTTTCTTTTTCTTCTTTTCCGAGCCAAAAATATCACTCTCAGAAATCACAACGAACTTGACTGCCGGATACTCATACCCTTTTTTCACCTTGCCATATCCTGTCATGATCTCTCCCGGACTTAAAACACGGTCAAAGTCTTCCGAGTAAAATGCTGGAAGCTCCTCGTTCATCAGATCTTCCGCAAGACGTTTTGCACGGGTTCTCGAACTCGACAGTAAGATCATGCGGTATCCGTTTTTCTTATAGCGCTTCAGGTCTTTCACAAGAAGCTCAAAACTGTTGTTGTAAGGATTCACAGTACGGCTTTCGATTGCGATGCGGTCTTTGATGTTTAACTGGTTACACTTCATATCCAGTGCAACCATTGCCACACATCGTCTCTGATTTATTTGGGCAAGTATTTCTTTGCAGGAAAAAAGTTCGCGCATCTGTCCCGGAAGAATGTATCCTTTTTCCAGACGTTGTTTCATACTCTCGGAAAACTCGGTTTCTGTGGACTGTCCACGCTCGATTGTGCGCACTGTCTCATCCAGAAATACGATGGAATCTTCTTTTTTCAGATAATCTAATAAAGATACCCTCTCCTCACAAAAATAGGACAGATAGGCATCCAGTCCTGCGGTAATGCCGTACTCCATCGTCTCTTCCGCAATCTGGTCTGCCATGGATTTTACGCGGTAAGCCTCCTCGGTCTTCATCTCTTTGCGGAACTTTTCTGCGGCTTTTTCTGCCTCTTTCTGAATCTTTGCGACACCATTCCTCCGCTCTTCTTCCGTCAGGACAAGTTCACACGCCGGATAAATATAGATCTCCTCAAGATTTTCGATGGAACGCTGGCTCTCCGGATCAAACGAGCGGATGGAATCGACCTCATCGCCCCAAAGTTCGATTCGAAACGGCGTTTCCTCGGTCAACGGAAAAATATCAATGATTCCGCCGCGCACAGAAAATTCTCCCATAGTCTCTGCCTGATAGTTTTTCTCATATCCAAGCTCTACCAGATGTCTGGTCAGTCCGTTTAACTCCACGGTATCGCCCACGGAGATTTTCTTCACTGCCTGGATAAACTTTTCCGGGGCAGGCATCGGATTCATCAGGCCATCAAATGTAGTAATAATGGTACATTCCTTCTCCTCAGCCATCATTTTCAGGGCATTGATACGTTCTGATGTCAGAACATTTCCACGGATATCCGACTGATAAAAAAGAATATCTTTCGCCGGATAATATGCCACGTTTTTATCAAAAAAACGGTATTCTTCCAACAATTCTTTCGCTTTTTGCTCATGAAAAGTAACAATGATTCTGTTGCCAGAACCATTGTGAACACTGTATACAATATGTGGTTTTACTGCGTCAATGCAACCGGAAACCAAAATGACTCCTTCGGTCTTCTGCACTGCCTGCTCTAACTCTTCATAACCCTGCAGTTGTGTTAAGGGTTCAGTGAATGCTCTCACGCCGTCGCGCTCCTCTCTGCAGCCCGGAATTCTCCCACTTTCATGATCTTAATACTCATTACTGCAAATGCTTTGTTTTACTTGTTTTTACTATTGTAATCATTCATTGCCTTGTCGACTTCGCCCTGCATCATCAAAACGGCTGCATCCATCGCATGTCCGATCGCTTCCTCCACTTTGGCGCGGTCTTCGGTACTGAAATGTCCCAACACATAGTCTGCCAGATCCCAGCCCTTCGGCTTCTCGCCGACACCGACTTTGATGCGCATAAAATTCTGCGTGCCTGTCATGGCAATAATATTTTTGATTCCGTTATGTCCACCGGCACTTCCTTTTTTGCGGATACGGATATTACCCGGTTCTAAGCTGATATCATCGAAAACGACAATCAGTTCCGATTCTGGATCCAATTTATAATAATTGACCAGTTCTGCCACACTCTCACCGCTTAAGTTCATGTAAGTCTGCGGCTTCGCCAGCACAACTTTCATGCCTTCAATGACACCTTTTCCGCAAAGTGCCTTGTGCTTGTTCTCACTGATACTAATATTATATTTATCTGCCAAGGCATCCATGACATCAAAGCCGATATTGTGCCTTGTCTTTTCGTACTGCTTTGTTGGATTGCCTAATCCTACAATTAAAAACATGTCCTGCCCTCCTCTGCTTTCCATAGTTAATTGCGAAACTCCGGCAGATTATTTTGCAGTTCTCGCGCGGATGATCTCAGCGGCGGCTGCTAACTGCTCCTGATCGTTAACACCTGTGATATCTTCCGGATCATCGAGTGCAAAAGCATCTACTTTAAGTCCTTTGTTTTTGATGATGGTAAGGGTATCCGGCAGATAGTACTCGCCCTGCGCGTTGTTCGGTGTCAGCTTATCGAGTGCTTCCTTTAATTCTTTTGTATCGAAAATGTACATGCCGGAATTGATCTCGTGAGACTCTAACTCTTCCGGTGAAGCGTCTTTGTGCTCTACGCTCTTCACAAATCTGCCTTCCGCATCGCGGATAATCCTTCCATATCCGGTTGGATCGCCGATCATCGCAGAAAGCACGGTGACTGTATTGCCATTTTTCTTATGATGTTCTGCTAACCGGTTTAATGTTTCTGCAGTGATAAGTGGTGTATCTCCAAATAAGATCAGAGTCTGTCCCTCATCCCCTAAGAAATCCCTGGCACATTTTACTGCGTGGCCGGTTCCCAACTGTTCTTCCTGTAATGCAAATTTCACATTTTTGTGGGAAATGCTATGCTCCACTACTTCATGTTTATATCCTACTACCAGACAGATATCATCTGCGCCTGCTCCGATTGCTGCGTCAATTGCATAATCTACCAGACATTTTCCCTCGATCGTGTGAACCACTTTCGGAAGATCTGATTTCATCCGGGTTCCTTTTCCTGCTGCAAGAATGACTGCTTTTAACTGTTCCATTGTTCTGTTCCTCTCAATATGATGAAATAATTTCCATTGTTCTATTCCGTATGTTCTATTTTACAGAAGATTTTGGATTTGGCAAGTAAGGAATGCAACTTTTATTTCTGCATGAATGCGTATATTTTTCTCATCAACATAAGCAAAAAACGGGCCGCTATCCCCATAGCGGCCCGCTCATCTGCAGTTCTTATTCTTCCACAGCCATTGTTTCCTGATACTTTTCAAGGATCAGTTTCTGAATACGGTCTCTTGTATCGGAATTGATCGGATGTGCGATATCACGGTATTCCCCGTCTGCTGCCTTTCTGCTTGGCATCGCAATGAATAATCCTTTCTCTCCTTCAATGATCTTAATATCATGTACCACAAATTCTTCATCTATGGTAATGGAAACTACGGCTTTCATTTTTCCTTCTTTTTCAACTTTTCTAATTCTGACGTCTGTAATCTGCATGATGTCTCAGTCCCCCTTTTCGGTCTTCATCTAACGCAAGTTTTTGTCACCCTGTAAGTAACTCTGTGATTCTGGCTATAATACATATCTCTCATTGTTCTCAGATACGATCTTAATTCCATTCTCTCCACAATAGTATGTGTTGGCTTTCAATGTATCACGGCTCTCAACGATACAGTTTTCAATGTGTGTATTATCCCCAATATAAACATCGTTTAAAATAATGGAATTCTTGATCACACAATTTTTTCCGACAAATACCTTCTTAAATAAGATAGAATTTTCAACCTTGCTGTTGATAATACATCCGCTCGCGATCAGGCTGTTTTTCACGTCTGATCCTGCATTATATTTTGCCGGTGGAAGATCATCCACTTTCGAGAAAATTCCCGGTTCTTCTTTAAAGAAGTAATTTCTGACTTCCGGTTTTAAGAAGTCCATATTCGTCTGGTAATAAGAATCCACGGATGCAATATTGCTCCAGTATTCTTTCATCTTATAACCATAGATACGCTTCATATTCTTATAACGGATCAGGATATCCGTTACAAAATCCCATCTTCCCTCATCAGCACTCCGCTCTAACATCTCAATGAGCTGTCTTCTGCGGACAATGTAGATACCTGTAGAAATCGTATTGGACTGGGAAACCATTGGTTTCTCCTCAAACTCAACGATTCTGGAATCCTCATTCATGCGGACAACACCAAAACGGCTGACATCCACATTCGGATCCATATCTTTGCACACAACCGTGATATCTGCTTTCTTCTCGATATGGTAATCAAGGACTTTGTTAAAATCAAGTTTGTATACACAGTCACCACTGCTGATGATGACATATGGCTCATGACGTTTTTTCAGGAAACTGATATTCTGGTACATCGCATCTGCTGTGCCACGGTACCACCAGCTGTTATCCACTGTTACAGTTGGGTTGAATACATATAAACCACCCTGTTTACGTCCGAAATCCCACCATTTGGAAGAACTTAAATGTTCATTCAGGGATCTTGCACTGTACTGTGTCAGCACTGCCACTGTCTGTACATGAGAATTACTCATATTGCTCAGAGCGAAGTCGATGCTCCGGTAACTGCCTCCGATCGGCATTGCTGCAATTGCTCGTTTGTTCGATAATTCCTGCATGCGGCTGTTATTACCGCCAGCTAAAATAATTCCTACTGCCTTCATTCTGAGTCACCTGCCTTAATAATTACTTCACCGCTGTCAAGAATTCCTTCCGGATAATCTTCTTTTGTGGTCTTGCCGGAAATTGCAGTGTTCTTTCCGACTGAGACGTTCGATGGAACTTCGGAATCCTCTCCGATCGTCACAAGACCAAAGGAGTAAATCTTCTCATTGAACTTGTTCGGTTTTTCCTCTCCAACACCTAATGTAACGTTATCACCAATGCTGCAGTTTTCAGCAATAATTGCTTTGTCTATGACGACATTCTCACCGATCTGGGTTCCCTTCATAATAATGGAATCTCTCACGACACTGCCCTTGCCGATCGTAACGCCGGCTCCGATGACAGAACTGTGAACCTCTCCGTAAATCTCAGATCCCTCTCCGATGATACTCTTCTCAACAATACTGTCTGCTGACAGATACTGCGGCTGGATAATATCACTCTTCGTGTAAATCTTCCAGTATTCCTCATACAGGTTGAATTCCGGGATCAGATCGATCAGTTCCATATTGGCTTCCCAATAAGAGCCAAGCGTTCCTACATCTTTCCAATATCCGTTATACTCGTAAGCAAACAGACGCTGTTTCTTCTCGTGGCAGTAAGGAATGATATGCTTACCAAAGTCACAGTTGCTCTGATCTTTCATTGCAGTCAGAGCTTCCTTCAATATCTTCCAGCTAAATATGTAGATTCCCATTGAGGCTAGATTACTTCTTGGATGTTCCGGTTTCTCTTCAAAATCCTGAATTCGTTTATCTTCATCTGCGATCACAATACCAAAACGGCTTGCCTCCTCTAATGGAACAGGCATTGTGGCAATTGTAACATCTGCGTTATTTTCCTTATGGAAATCAAGCATGACTTCATAATCCATCTTGTAGATATGGTCACCAGATAAAATCAGTACATATTCCGGATTGTACTGCTCCATGTAATTCATATTCTGATAAATTGCATTGGCAGTTCCTGAATACCACTCACTGTTATTACTCTTCTCGTATGGTGGAAGTACTGTTACTCCTCCGTTATTACGATCAAGATCCCACGGAATACCAATTCCGATATGGGTATTCAAACGTAATGGCTGATACTGTGTCAATACACCAACCGTATCAATTCCGGAGTTAATGCAGTTGCTCAATGGAAAATCGATAATACGATACTTGCCTCCAAATGCAACTGCCGGTTTTGCAACTTTTGATGTCAGGACACCTAAACGGCTTCCCTGACCTCCCGCTAATAGCATTGCTATCATTTCTTTTCGAATCACGTCAATCACCTCTCGTCACTTTCTAGTCAATCTAGTCCTCTTGATATTTCAAGTATATCACAACCATTTTTCAATGTACATCATTTTACACAATTTTTTCATAAATTTTTTCTTTTTTTTGACATTTTATACAAATATGTGTGTTTGTCCTGTTTTTTTCGTCAAAATAGCTAACATGGAATTGTCCGAAAAGAATTTGCAAATTCCTGATATATGGTTATAATGTAACTGTTTCAGGCGTTATACAACGCCTTGTTATAAAATGAGGAAGTTTTTCATAAACTTTTTCATCAACAATCAACGAAAAAACAGGCAGGTATCCATAATATGTATAAAATTAATTTTCAGGAACCAATACACATTCACTTTATCGGAATCGGCGGAATCAGCATGAGCGGTCTCGCTGAGATTCTTTTTGAGGAACATTTTACGATTTCCGGTTCTGACTCCAAAGAATCTGAACTCACCAGACACTTAGAGCATATGGGAATGCAGATTTTCTATGGTCAGAAAGCTTCCAATATTATAGAAGGTATCGATCTTATCGTGTACACCGCAGCGATCCGTGAAGACAACCCGGAATTTGCCGCTGCAAAAGAAAAAGGTATTCCGATGTTAAGCCGCGCAGAACTGCTCGGTCAGATTATGGATAACTATCAGAATTCCATCGCAGTATCCGGTACCCATGGAAAAACAACCACAACTTCCATGATCTCCCAGATTCTGCTCGCCGCTAAAAAAGATCCAACCATCACAGTCGGCGGTATCTTAAAAGCGATCGATGGAAATCTCCGCGTCGGAAAATCTGACGTGTTTATCTCCGAGGCCTGTGAATATACAAACAGCTTTTTGAATTTCCGTCCAAAATACAGCATTATTTTAAATATAGAAGCGGAACATCTTGACTTCTTTAAAGATATTCATGATATCCGCAATTCTTTCCACTTATTTGCAAAAAATACAAAAGAAAATGGTGCCATTATCATCAACGGCGAAATTGAGAACTATCAGGAGATCGTAGAGGGACTCGCTCCACAGGTCATTACCTACGGTATGAGTGATGCCTGCGATTTTTATCCTGCTGATATCACCTTTAACGAAAAAGCATGTGCAAACTTCACTGCCATGTACCACGGCGAGAAAGTCATGGATGTCGCCCTGAATGTACCCGGACTGCACAATGTTTCGAATGCACTCGCTGCCATTGCGCTTGCCCTTGACTTAAAGATCTCAAAAGAAGACATTCTTGCAGGCCTTTCTGCTTTCGGCGGTGCAGACAGACGTTTCCAGTATAAAGGATGCGTAGATGGCGTCACGGTCATTGATGATTATGCACATCATCCGACAGAGATCCGCGCTACGTTGACCGCGGCGAAAAAATATCCACACAAACGTCTGGTGCTTGTATTCCAGCCACATACTTACTCCAGAACAAAGGCATTTTTAAATGATTTTGCAGAGGTTCTCTCCATGGCAGATGTTGTGGTATTAGCTGATATTTATGCAGCCCGCGAAAAGAATACTTTCGGCATCAGTTCCAGAGATATCGAAGCAAAATTAAAGGAAAAAGGCACGGATGTCCATTATTTTCCTTCCTTTACAGAAATTGAAAACTTTTTATTAAAAAATTGTATAAACGGTGATTTGTTGATAACTATGGGCGCCGGAGACATTGTAAATGTTGGCGAACACCTGCTTGGCAGATAACTTATCCACATTATCCACATTCAATTGGGGAAAACTTCAACTTTTGAATGTGGATTTTTTTGTTTACATAAAGTTATCCACATTTTTATGTCAAAAAGCTGTGAGTCCTTGTATTTCCTCACTTTCGTACGTTTTTCACAAAATGAGGTTTTCCTGGAACTCTTTTTTATCCACATTATCCACACTTTTGAAAACCCTTGATTTTACTGGGTTTGTGGGCAATTTTTTTCTTCTCTTTTTTACATTCCTGTGCTATAATTTGGGACGAGCTGATGGATAGGATATTCCATTCAGCTTTGTATGAAAGGAAGGAACACAATGGCAAATATAACACTTCATAGTGACAGTCAGACCTCTGCCACCAGTGTATCGAATATTTTCATTGATGAATATATGTCTGATGCCAATGGAGAGTTTGTAAAAATATATCTTTATCTGTTACGGCAGTTAAACGCGCCGGATGCTGCGTTTTCCATTTCTGCCATGGCAGATAAATTCGAACATACCGAAAAGGACATTAAGCGTGCTTTAAGTTACTGGGAGCGTATGCATCTGCTCCGCCTGGAATATGACTCCAGTGAGAATCTGACCGGCGTCTGTTTTTTAGACACCAAGCGCAG
>ERZ780154.1183-NODE-1183-length-14112-cov-1.57722_pt1 | contig 14112 bp, 19 predicted proteins | sample MGYA00511568_ERZ780154 | MGnify/ENA primary metagenome ERZ780154 (study PRJEB29588, sample SAMEA2142525) | human gut metagenome | biome: human gut; feature: human-associated habitat; material: faeces | place: Denmark | collected 2008/2010 ...
TTTTTCCATACTTTTCAGCCAGTTTAGCAAAGACCGGTTCCTGCAACAGCGCTGCATCACCATGTCCCAAAGGATACCATGCCTGAATCACAATATCCTCTTTTGACAAAAATTCCTTTAATCCCTTTTCCTGTGAGTATGGATGGATTTCTGTCTGCAGGACTGCCGGCCTGACCTCACAGACACTCAAAATTTCCCGAATCTGTTCCTCATTAAAATTAGAAAGACCGATTGCCCTTACTTTTCCTGCCTTGTATGCCTGTTCCATCAGCCGGTATCCTGCAATATAATTTCCGGCAGGCTGATGGATCAGCAAAAGGTCAATCGTATCGGTATCCAGACGCTGCAATGTTTTTTCTACCGCATCCACATCATTATAGAAAGACGGCCACAATTTTGTTTCTAAAAATATCTCTTCTCTTGCAATTCCTGATTTTTTCATGGCACGTCCTACTGCTTTTTCATTGACATAAGCATTTGCTGTATCAATCAACCGATACCCATCCTGCAATGCGCTTATGCAGGAAGCCTCTGCCTCCTGCGGGCTTAACAAAAATGTGCCGATTCCTGCCATTGGCATTTCCACCCCGTTATTCAGTTTTACATATAGTTGATTACTCATTTTACATCTCTCCTATCTCAATATTCATTTTGTTTTCCAAATCTTAAATATTCCTGATAACTCCTTATAATTTTCCGGAAAGTTTCTGTGCCTCTTTTTTATTGGTTACCATTCCCTGATAATCAAAACCATAAAGCCCTGCATATCTTCCTGCTGTATAATCGCCGGCTGCAAGCTGCTCTTTTGTCGGAGAGGCTCCCTGAAATACAAAAAACAGTTTCTTTCCCCGGAATGTTCCCTCTGACACCACACCATAGGAACGGTCTAACAGATTCCTGACCGCACCACTCATACTGTGCCAGTAAAGCGGAGAACCAAGAACTACAACATCCGCCTCTTTCATTTTTCCAACCACTTCCATAAACTGGTCATCCGCATACTCCTGTCCGTAGGAATATATTTTGTAATCCACCAGATGCAGGGTATCATACTCCTTCCCCGCTAATAATTCCTTTGCTAACCCCACCGTGTTACCATTCTTGTTTGGACTGCCGTTAATAAATAAAATACTCATAATCTTTTTCTTCCTTTCATCATTCTGCAATGGTTGAGCAACGCTGAACCTATTTTATATGCTTTTCCCAAAAACTGACTGCCCTTGCCAAATCCTCACATGCCGTCTGCTCGCCCGGACGGTAAATCAATGCAAAGGCATTATACCCTTTTTTGCTAAGCTCCAATGCTGCCGGAAAGCTGTCCAGCCTGTTTCCGGTAGAATCAATGGCGCCACTGGATGGCATAAAGTAGCGGAACGCATCCAGACAATTCAAAAAGGTGTGCCATGTCGCTACGGAACCCATAGAAAATCCGCCAAAGGCACGATGGTCACGGGAGGCTTTAATTCCCTCCGGTGTCACATTATCCGCATAAGTCGAATATGTCCCCTCTACTGCCGGAATTTCCTGTAATTTTTTCGGGATTTTTTCATTTTCCGCTACACCTGTATTTCCATTATCATCCTCCGGCTTTTTTGTCGGACTTGGTTCTTCCGTCGGCTTTTCTGTTGGCATCCGGCCTGTCTGTTACCACCGGTTTTTCTGTTTCGGCCGGCTGTTTGGTTTCATTCTGATTATCTCCGGACGAATTGTCTTTTTTCTTTTTTGCTTTTACGGTTATCCTTGCTTTCCGTTTCCACTTCCCTGCCTTTGCCGTAATCACTGCCTTTCCTTTTTTCTTCGCCTTTACAACACCTTTTTTGCTGACGCTTGCCACTGTTTTTTTAGAAGAGCTCCACCTGACCTTTTTTCCATTTAATACCTTCAATTTCTGGCTCTGCCCTACGGATAAAGAAAGGTCTGTAATATTTAATGTCTTCTGCTTGCCCGCAGCCTGAACAGATGCCCCTTCCACAAAAAACTGCCCTGCTATCAAGAACAATGCTAAAAGCAGCCCTGTTATTTTTTTGATTGTCTTATTTTGCAACATACATATCCTCCTTACCATCCTGATACAAACCTTGTCTATCTATGGTTGTATATTAAAACAAATAATTTCAAAAAAATCTCCTTGCCCATCAAAAACAGGTGCATAACACACAAATCAATTCTGCAACCCTGTTTCTTCACCTGCCCACACTTCCTTTGCCATACGGAATGCAGCCCACGCTTTCGGCCATCCACAATAAAAAGCAGCATGGGTAACAATTTCCGCTATCTCCTCTTTTGTGATTCCATTTGCTTTTGCACTAATCAGATGGTGTCGGAATGATTCATCTATCAGCCCCTGTGCCATTAGCGATACTACCGTCACAAGACTTCGGTCCCGCAAGGAAAGATTGTCCTCACGACTCCACACTTCCCCAAATAATACATCATCATTTAATTCCGCAAACTTTGGAGCAAACTCCCCAAGCTGCGTTCTGCCTGCTGTCTGTTTTACTGCCATTTTTACATCCTCCTGCCATACTCTTATATAAACGATTATTTACCGAGACTGTCATACTGTTCATCACTGACCGCTTCCAGCCATTCATTGCTCGTATCAGCACCCGGAATCTCCACTGCAATGTGGCTAAACCAACTGTCTGCTTTCGCTCCGTGCCAATGTTTCACTTCCGGCTGTATCATAATAACCATTCCCGGCTCCAGACTGACAGGTTCCCTTCCTTCCTCTTGATACCAGCCACTTCCCGCCGTGCAAATTAACATCTGCCCGCCGCCGCTTTTTGCATGATGGATATGCCAGTTATTGCGGCATCCTGGCTCAAATGTAACATTTGCCAGAAACACGGCACATTCCCCCGGATGGGTAAGCGGATTCAGAAAAGAATTTCCGATAAAATAATCAGCAAATGCCGTATTGGCCTCCCCCTTCCCAAATATATTCTGTTTGTCAAATTCTTCTTTATTATTTACCTTCATATGAATCCTCCCTGTCTGTATATTTTATTGGCATTTAGATACTTATTGTAATCCCAATCCTTGCGCCCACTTCTTTACCTCATCTTCCGCATCTGCCACATCCTCTCTTGACAGGGAAAGTGTATTGTCACTAACCTGAGCGTCTGGCTGTAACTGCGAAATGGTATCTGTTGTGGCAGAAAAACCGCTGCCACCATGAGTAACAAAAGGAATAATGGTTTTACCTGCAAAATCATATTCTTCCAAAAAAGAGTACACCGGCATAGGTAAATCTCCCCACCAATTTGGGAAACCAAGAATTACCGTATCATACTGTTCAAAATTCTCCACATGATTTGACAATTCCGGCCGCAGCTCTTTTTCCTGCTCCTCTGCCGCCTGATCTACCAGCGTATCATGTTCCAATGGGTAGGCATCTTTTGTTTCAATCCGGAACAGGTCTCCACCGATTGTTTTCTGTACCAATCCCGCAACATATTCCGTATTGCCCATTTTCTCACTATCCTTAACCACAATGCTTGCTCCAGCAATGGCATCGTTATCGGAGGTTTTCACATCCTCCGGCACTGTAAAATAGGCAATCAGGACACGGGTATTGCTTGATGTGCTGCCTGTATTGTTTTTGTTCTTTTCTGCTGATACCTGACTATTTCTATTCCCAGTTTCATTGTCTTTATCCGCCTGCCCACAGGCAGAAAGGCTAAGTACCAGCAAAATACTAAAAAATATTGCAGACCATTTCCTCATATACAAATCTCCTATCTTTTTTTGATTTTGGAGCCTCCAAATACATCTGACATTTCCATAGTTTCCAATGCCTCATCCAATGCTGTCATCTCACTGGCTGTCAAAATGATATCTGCTGCTCCTGCATTTTCCTTCAGCCGTTCTTCTTTCCTGCTGCCCGGTATCGGCACCAGATATGGCTTTCTGCATAAAATCCACGCAAGGGAAATCTGAGCCGGAGTCGATTCCTTCTCCTCTGCCATTCTGTGAAGTAATGTTAAAAGTTCTTTATTTTTATCAACTGCTTCACTGGTAAACTGCGGCATCATGCTCCGATAATCGTATACTCCGTCAAACTTCGCATCCTTTCCATATTTTGCCGACAAAAATCCGTTGGCAAGAGGCGAAAATGCCACATACCCAATATGAAGTTCCTCCAATACCGGAAATAATTCCTCATACCATCTGGCCATCATGGAATAACGGTTCTGAACCGCTGTCACAGGACAAACAGCGTGGGCACGCCGTATCGTTTCCTCATATGCCTCTGACAGCCCCCAATGCGTGATTTTTCCCTCCTGTATCAATTCAGCCATAACCTCCGCCACATCTTCAATCGGAACAGCCAGATCAATACGGTGCTGGTAATACAGGTCAATATATTCCGTATTCAATCTTTTCAGGGATGCCTCTACGGAAGCCCGAATAATTTCCGGCCGGGAATCCGGCACCAGCGGCTTATTTACGGCACTGCTTTCCCTATCAAAATGAATACCAAATTTTGTAGCAATCACTACCTTATTCCGGCAGTTTTTCAGTGCCTCACCCACCAGCACCTCATTCTGATGCGGGTCCTCTGGTGTTCCATATACCTCTGCCGTATCAAAAAAGGTATATCCCATCTCCACTGCCTGCTGTATCCGGCAAACCGCTTCTTTCTTTTCTGTCGGCATCCCATAAGCATGGGAAAATCCCATGCAGCCAAGCCCTACCGCAGATACCTTCAAATCCTTACCTAATATTCTCTCCTGCATATTTACGCCTCCCTCATACAACAAATATTACATATGCACAATCATCAATATTTCAACCCTTTTACCCATTTGTTGACTGTTTTCTGCGACGGAATATCATAAAAATTGCGCCCCTTCAGCCACTTCATTTTCGATGAAATCTTCGCTTTTGTCTTTAGATGTTTGGCACTGCTGCCAAGCCCGCTGCTGATGGACGTGGAAAACGGAACTACTGTTTTTCCTTTCAGACTTACTCCTTCCACCAGCGTATAGACAATATGCGGAGCCTCTCCCCACCAGATCGGGTAACCGATATATACGACATCCGCTTTTTTTACAGCCTTTTTTATGGATTTCAGATTAGAAATTTTCGGTCGGACACTGCTCTTTGCAGGGCTGCCTGCCGATTCATGTTCCTTTGTTACCCGACTTTCATCATCACCATAGTCGAGGTCAGCCTCTGTATACGGATCAGCCGCTTTAATCGAAATCATCTTGCCCTTCGTTGCTTTTTTAATCCTCTGTGCCGCCCCTTTTGTCGTTCCTGTTGCGGAAAAATACAGTACCACAACATTCTTCTTTTTACCCGTTTTCGCTTTGGCCGTTTTTGCACTTACTGTGTTGCCATTCACAACAGATACCACCATAACAAGCATAAGAATTACCGACAGTATACGAAATACATTTGTTTTACTTTTTTTCATATCATTCACCTTTCCTTTCATTCAATCATCATATTGTTATATTTTTAATGCAAAGATTTCAGCCATTCTGACACCGCCCCGGCCGCATTTGTGACATCATCATCAAACACTTCCAGAACATCATTGCTGACATCCGCTTTGCATAAGGCACGAAAAAATACCCGGCAATAAGTGCCGCTGCAAGCACCACCCCTGCAATCAGATATATCTTTTTATGTTTCTTCCTCTGCTCCATCAATTACCCCCTGCACACTCCTGAAATATTTCAAGAATTTCCTCATGCGTCATCTTTTTGTAACTGCCCGGAACAACCGCACAGGAATCCGCAATTTCCTTTAAGTCCACAGTCTCATCAATCCCAAGTTCCTTCAGGGTAGTCGGCATGCCGATTTCTTTGATAAAATCTGCCAATGCCTCCACTCCTGCCCCTGCTATTTCCTCATCACTTTTCCCATCTGCCGGAATCCCCCATACATTGACGGCAAACTTTCTGAATTTCTCAATCCCGCTCCGGTAAATATGGCGGTAATACACCGGATGCAGAACAGCAAGCCCGGCACCATGATTGCAGTCTGTATAAGCTCCAAGCTGATGTTCCATCTGATGGCACTCAAAATCCGTTTTCTTCCCCAGCTTAATGATTCTGTTCTCTGCCATCGTGGCATCCCACATTAAGTTGCTTCTGGCTGTGTAATCCTTTGGATTGGCAACTGCTGCCCTCAGATTGCGGATCACATTCTTCATCAGTGCCTCCGCAATGTCATCCGAAACATTATCCTCATCCGGCTCACTGAAATAAATCTCCATGATATGGGACAAGGTATCAAACCCGCCGGAAACCATTTGAAACTCTGGAACACTGTAGGTATATTCCGGATCAAGCAGGGCAAATTTGGGATTACACTGTGGATAATCCCTTTCTTAACTTTCAAATCTTCATTTGTAATCACGGCGCCGCCATTGCATTCACTTCCTGTTCCTGCCACCGTAACAATAACCCCTAACGGCAGCGGCTTAAAATCAATGATGCCAGGCCTTGCCCAAAAATCCGCCCACACATCGCCTTCATACCTTGCCGCAAGAGAAATCGCCTTGCAGCAGTCCATGACCGAACCGCCTCCGACACCAAGTATTACATCAATTTCGTTCTCTTTTGCAAATTTGGCTCCCTCCAGAACTTTCCCATACGTTGGATTTGCCATAATTCCCGGAAATTCAAAGACCTTTTTCCCTGCGGATTTTAATTTCTCTGTTACTTCTTCATAAATCCCATTCTTCTTAATGGAACCACCGCCATAGCAGAGCATGACACGTTCGCCATATTTTTCTGTCAGGCACACCAGATATTCCTTCACACACCCCTTTCCAAAATAAACCTTTGTGGAATTTTCAAAAATAAAATTATTCATAGCAATCCTCCATTCCTTTTTGCTTTACCATTATTATAAAAAAAGAGAGACCTCCAAAGAAGTCTCACTTCGTTCATCAGTTTATACCCAAAGGTTTTAACTCTGTCTGTTCCATTTATACTGCTATGCAGCACAGCAGATTTTCCTGATGTTCAGTATAATACTGTCTGCACTGCTGCCAAAAAATTCTGTACCGTTTTTGACGGTTCTCTTGAATGGAGCAGCCCATATGGAATACTGTGTTCCCATTCCACCGGAATAATTTTTAACAGCGGATGTACATTTGTCCATGCCTTTGTTGCCATCAGGATATCATTACTGTTTTCACAACGGTTAAACGTATCTACATTATAAAAATCAAAATCCACAATGTTGATTTGATTATGATTCTCCCAAATATCATCCCTGAGTTCATCCACATAGCGGCTCCAGCCCCGGTGCATCAGCATCAGATTCTCTCCATACATATCCTGTACTGCGAGCCGGTTCTTCTGTGCAAGACGGTGATGGACGGATACGGCACAGCAGATGGGTTCCCTGCTAATCTCAAATCCGTCACATTTTCGGAGGTCAAGCATTGTCTCATCAAAAATCCCTGCCACCACGTCTATGTTCTGTCCGAGGTTTGCCAGTATCTCCCTTGCATTCTCCGGCGTATTGTCAAAGGGTATCAACTGGAATTTTATATGCGGGCTGTGTTCATGGATTTTCGGCCATAATTCTACAAGAATCTGTGCCGGCGTCATCGGAGATGTTCCAATACGAATGACGGATTCATCCTCCTGCATGGCATTTTTCGCCCTTGTCACAGAATCCTTGCAATATCCAATAATATACTTTGCATCCTGATAAAGAGAAATTCCTGCTTTCGTCAAATGGAGTCCTCTGTGCGTCCGTTCAAACAGTTTCACACCCAAACCGTCCTCTAATAAATTCATCTGCTTAATGACTGCCGTGGGTGTAATATATGCCTGTTCTGCCGCCTTATTAAAACTTCCGGCATCCGCTACACGGATAAAGGTTTCAAGCTGGGGATTGTACATCGTAACCACCGCCTTTTCTACGTTTTTCTTACTGTCATAATCAAATTATAACATTTATCTGCGGAAAAAACATCCACTATTTTATGAAACGAAAATCACTACATTGCCGTTGCATCATAAGATTTTTATCTGTCATAACAAAAAAAGATATGTGACACAAATTAAACTTTCATCACATATCTTGAATATTTTTATGATTATTTCTTCCTTTACACACGAACCGTTCCATTCATCAGAATATCCGCCCGCTGTTCCGGCGTCAGGCTCCTGCTCATTAAAATCCGAAAAAACAACTCCCGCTCTCAAACTTTTCCAGAACCTTTACATGCTGCATATTTTTCATTGAAAACCGTACCGGAAAGCCCTTGAATAAATCACCACTTGCCACTGCAATCCCCCTATCCAATCTTACATTTCTGTGCCTGTGCAAGATAGGCATTCCCAAGCATTTCATATCCTTTTGCGTTTGCTTTCACATCCTCAAGATACTGGATATTCTTCTGCTCCAGACCTCCAAAGCGTTTCATCACGCCGGCACCGCCGCCCACAAAGATAATCTGCGTCAGGTCCATGTTGTAGCCAAGCTCCCGGATGTTATGGTAAATCTGCTGACAGTAACCACGGATTTCCTTTACGATAATCTCCCGGTATTTCTCCGGCAGGCCTTCCCCGCCGCTTACCATGATTTTCTGAATATCATACTCGTCCACCTCTGCGTTTAACTGTCTGACACACTCCTTGTTAATCTGCTGTATGCAGGTGATAATCCCATGCGGCTGTGTCACGCACACTGATTCATCTGGCAGGTGGTTAATAATTGATAAAAAATAAGGACTAAATTAGTGCGAACCCCTTGATTTTATTGGTCTAGATTACCAATAACTCTATTGTATTCCCCGCAAATTCTTTCAAGTGCCTCCGGTGTTTCAAATGGTGTCAATGGTGTAAATAATACCTCTGTATGACCGTCTGGATATGTTGCACTGATATAATTCTGTACCGTCTTCGTTTGCCCGGCAATCGGATTATTCATATGACTGTAAAGTATTTTATGAAGTTGAAGAATATAATTCTTTGTTATCGGAATCACATCAAAACTTTCATGAATAATGTTTAATACATCTCTATATCCTGCAATTTCCTCTTCATCTCTGTTCTTCGGAGTTGTTTTTTCTTCAACCAGCTGCTTGATTCTTGTATTTGTTGTCACAATCCCCTCAATTGCATTGGAACTTTGAGTACTCTGAATCTTTGCAATTTCTACAAGTTTGCCCAATTCGTCTGGTCTTTGTTTTAAATACAATTCCTGTTTACCCGAATATTTATATATAGCAGCATCAAGTCTCAGCACATCAGAATCCCATTTCTGCTCTTTTATTTTACTATAATTAAACTCTCTCATTCCCTTAAAACATATCCAAAAATAAGAGTATCCAATTTACTAAAGATCATTCATCCCAGTTTTGTCAAACAACTTCTCTTCCTCTTAACAACAAGCGGAACAGAAAACAGCACTGCCTTACATACATTGTCTGCTATCATGCAATACCACACAGTTTCAAGACCAAAGTGCCAGATTTTGACGCAGAAAAAGGTAAACAAAATACGGATTCCCCACATACAGAAGGTTTCTACATAAAAAGCGTACTTTGTTTTTCCAAGCCCATAAAAGATTCCTTCGGTGACAATCATCAATCCATAAAATGGCTCGGAGAACGCGACAATACGCAGCATACCGGCACCAATCTCAACCACACGGCTGCTCTCGGTAAGAAGTCCCATCAAGGGTCTTGCCACAAAAAACAAGATAACACCACTAACACACATTAGTATCATCGTCAATTTTACACTCACTGACGCAACGGCTTCCATTTGCTTCTCGTCTTCCTCACCAAGAGAAATGCCTATCAGGGTAGAGGTTGCCGTTCGGAGTCCGTAACCGGAAATATAAAAAATAGTTTCGGCGGTAACGGCAATCGAGTGAGCAGCAAAGATGGTTGTTCCCATCCCGGAAACAAGACCGGCAAACACAACATAACCAAAACAGGACGCAATACTGCTAAAAAGGACCGGCAGACCAATTCGCATACACTGCCATCCACAGCAAAATGTTCCCACTTCCAGTGGAGATATTCGTTTCTCCGGTACGCAGCAAACATCAGCAATCCGGCTGTCGTATAGGATATTGCGGACGCAATTGCCGCTCCTCTGACGCCCAAACCCATTCCATAAATAAAGACAATGTTTAAAAGGATATTGGTTCCGTTGGCTCCCAGATTGATTAACATCGGCGTTTTTGTATCTTTTGTTCCCCGAATCGCAGCGCCCATAATCATCGTTGCCGAACGGAAAATCATCGGAAGACTGACAATCAGGAAATAATCGGAAGCATCCTTCCAAATAGATGGCTCCGCACCCATCCAAATCGGAATGTATGGACTTAGGATGACAGAAATTCCGCCGGCAAAAAGCCCACACGCAAAAACTAAAATTAAAATCTGCTTTGCGATTTTCTGCAAATACTCTCTGTCGCCGCTCCCCAGTGCCTTTGCTGTCATTGATAACACCGCCACGCCAAGTGCCGCCGGAATACTGTTCACAAGCCATGTCACCGTTGTCGTAACACTGACAGATGCTGTCGCTTTTTCTCCCAGATGTCCAACCATCGCCGTATCCACATACTGCAATAACGTCGATAGAATTTCCTCTAAGATGGTAGGAATTGACAACGTAACTAACATTTTTAAAATTTCACGGCGGTTAATTTTTTGTTCCTGCATTCCTTACACCTCATTTCCTGATTCCAGCATAAGCATGAGTTTATCATATTCTATTAACCGATTTGTTTTTCTTACCTTTTTCCATACTTTTTTCCCGTTTGGGTACCAGTTTACGAGATAAGACCAGATTTCTTTCATCTTAAATAACACCGGCTGATCCGGCATGCATGCCTGATAAGCCACTTTCAATTCTCGCAAAAATACGTGCAATTCTTCTTTCTGCATCTTCTCCCCGGTCTGAATTTCACGGACAAGCCCCGGATTTGCAATCAACCCTCGTCCAATCATAATTGCCTCAATTGTCGGAAAACGCTCGCAAAAACGTTCATATTCTTCTACCGTTGTGATATCACCATTATAGCAGAGCGGATTCTTACTGTGTTCCACTGCATACTCAAACATATCAAGGTTCGGTGTATTTTTATAATAATCATCTCGAATTCTCGGATGAATGGTTAATTCCCGAATCGGATACCGGTTATAAATCTCTAGAAGATCCGGAAACTCATCCGGTGAATATCTGCCCAATCTCGTCTTAACAGAAATCGGCACCTCACACTGTGAAAAAATATCATCCAAAAAGCGGTCAAGTTCCTCCGGCTTTGCCAGGAATCCCGAACCTCTCCCCTTCGACACAACCGTCCCTGACGGACAGCCTAAATTCAGATTAATTTCATGATATCCATATTCAATCAGACGGCTGGCTGTATAAACAAACTCATCACTGCGGTTACTGAGAATCTGAGGCACAACCGGTATTCCCTGATTATGCTCCGGTATCACATCCTTTTTTGCCCGGCTCTTAAAATCATGATTCGAAGTCGGTGACACAAAAGGTGTAAAATATTTATCCATACCATCAAATTTCTGGTGATGCAAGTTTCGATAAATATACGTTGTAATGCCCTCTAAGGGAGCAAAATAAAACTGCTTCATTCTGATTCGCTAAACTCCTTCATATATTTACGAAAACGAAGTGGCAGCATTTGTCTCTGCAATTTGGGATTTACACGTTCTTTAATCGCAATTGTGTCAACAAACAATTTCCATAATTTCTGAAGCTGCTTTTCGTCCTCGGAATAAGTCAGAGTAAGTTCATCCATATCTACTTCATCCATGGATAAATACACCGTTTTATAATTTGCTTTATGAAGCAGCACCGTACGGTGCACGGTATCTGCAATCACCCACTGCTCACCGGCAAATCGATCTGCAAAGTGGTCGGCTAAATATGGCAGAACTTCACTCTTAGGATTTATTCTACCAAATAATGTGCCATTTTCCAATTCCTCAAAACGAAGTATTTCAATAAAAAAATGTGATTCATTTGTAAAATTCCGCTCAATCGCAAATAAGGTCTGCATATAAGGGGCTGTGAGATGGCTCATAACCGCCCTTCCCATCCGAAGTCCTTCCTGCACAAACCGGTAAATAGCATCCGCCTTCTGCGCCTCATAAGAGCCGCAGCAGCGATGAATAAAATCATATGCCTCCTCTGAAATCTTGCGACGGATGGTGCGCGCTACTTTCACCGCATGCTCAAAATTTGTCACAACTGTGTGATATTCGCAAAAAAGCTCCATATTCCGCCCCTCTGTATCAATCACAACTTCATTATGCTCGTGGGGATAACCCTCCTCATAGGCACGGTATATCGCCGAGAAAATCCCTTCTGCACTGTTCTCACACAAATAAATATGTCTTACCATCCCTGCATCACATCCTCTAACATCATCTGTCTTCCGGTTCCCTGCGCCTCAATTTCCTTTGGAAGACGTTCCTTCAAGCCAAGCAGATTGGCAAGAATAAATGTGCGGTTTAAGCGGATTGGAACCATCATATGCCCGTGACAAGTGATAAAGTACATCGCCCGTTTTAATACAACACCAAATTTCTTTAACGCATTAAAATCGAGCGTTCCTCTTCTTCGTGCCATTATAATACGCCTTGCCGATTTCACGCCAATCCCCGGCACACGTAGCAATGTATGATAGTCTGCCTTTTCCACCTCAACAGGAAATGAATCCAAATGATACAGCGCCCAATTACATTTGGGATCTACGGAGACGTTTAAATTCGGGTTTTCTTTTGTAATAATCTCATCCGCTCGAAACTGATAAAACCGCATAAGAAAATCTGCCTGGTACAGCCGGTGTTCACGCAGAAGCTCCGGTCCCCTCTCTTTCGTATCGGGCAAATGAGAATCCCCCGTTGTATTCACAAATGCCGAATAGAATACACGCTTTAAATCAAACTGCTGGTATAACGCCTGTGCCATATGGACAATTTCATAATCCGTCTCCTTTGTAGCTCCAATAATCATCTGCGTACTCTGCCCCGCCGGCACAAACCTTCCATCCTGGTGAAACTCCTGCAAAGTCCCACCGGAAACCGCCGGTAACACAGTCTGGCTTTCCGACTGATACAGAGAAAGACGCCGTCTTTTTTCAGTTCTCGCATCCTGCAGTAAAAGACTCTCGCTTCTGCCAATCTGTATCTGGCGCATTGGTGTCAAAATTTTCTTCCGGCTCTTCTGCGGTGCCAGCAAATCAAGCCCCTTCGCCGTCGGCAGTTCCATATTTGCACTCATGCGGTCAGCAAGCCACCCGGTCTTCTCAATCAAAAGCGGATCCGCTCCCGGAATCGCTTTGACATGAATATATCCATTAAATTTATACTTCGTGCGGAGCAGATAAATCGTCTGGTACATCTGTTCCATCGTATAATCCGGATTCTTCTGAATGCCGGAACTTAAAAACAATCCCTCAATATAATTGCGGCGGTAAAAGGAAATCGTAAGTTCCGCAATTTCCTCCGGTGTAAAACCGGCGCGTTTCACATCATTGGACATGCGGTTCTGACAATATTTACAATCATACACACACTCATTGGTCTGCAAAATCTTCAAAAGAGAAATACACCTGCCATCTGCCGCAAAACAATGGCAGATTCCCCCGGCCACGGTATTTCCCATCATCCCCTGTCTCCCTTTCCGGCTGCTTCCGCTCGATGTGCAGGCAACATCGTACTTTGCCGCATCTGTCAAAATTTCTAACTTTTCAAATATCTCTTGTGTCACTGCCATACCTGCGCCTCCTTCTATATCGAACATTTGTTCTATTATAGCGCAGCTTTTTACCTTTGTAAAGTAAATCTTTTAAATTTTCTTCTCATGTACACAAAAAAGCCCCCTCGTCTCGTGAACATATCTCATCACATAACGAGAGGGATTTCTTTTCTACATCATCAACAAATCGCCATATCGAATAAAAATGACAATCATTGAAATCAATACAACAATCAACGTCGCCGGTACTGCCGCTTTACAGTATTTTCCCCAGCCAATTCTATGACCTTCTTTTTCCGCCACGGAAATACCTACCACATTTGCCGAAGCGCCAATCGGTGTAGCACTACCGCCGATATCCGTTCCCATCGAGAGTCCCCAGGCAAGA
>ERZ780154.1190-NODE-1190-length-14062-cov-2.67559_pt1 | contig 14062 bp, 13 predicted proteins | sample MGYA00511568_ERZ780154 | MGnify/ENA primary metagenome ERZ780154 (study PRJEB29588, sample SAMEA2142525) | human gut metagenome | biome: human gut; feature: human-associated habitat; material: faeces | place: Denmark | collected 2008/2010 ...
TTGATATAAAGTCAATGTTTTTCCATACATTTTGTATCATTTTTAATTATCTTTATTTTATTATATGTATTTTTTTATAAAATATGTGAATAAATTAAAAATATTAATATTTTATTTTTTATTGGATCATGTGACAAAGTTTTTTCAAAATTTTGAAAAAACTTATCGATTTTAAGAACTTTTTTCATTTTTTTGAAACTTTTTTTATTCATAATATAATTAAAAATAGAGCCATACTCAAATAAAGTATAGCTCTGCAAAAGTATTAAAACTTTTTCTGACTAATATAAGTTTATAATTTAATTATTAATTCGTTAATATTATTAAAATACACTTTCATATTCTAATGGTACAATATTTTGCAAACTGTGAATTTACTTGCTTATAATCATGATAATGTCCAAAATACCATCTTTTAAATGTGTATGCTTCTTCATATATAATCATCTTTTGTCATTTCTAATTGTATCGAAAAAGTTTTTCTCTGGTGATTTTGAAAAATTACTATATGTATCACCTATACTGTATCTCGTAAAATTATCGTCTCCATAATAAATATCTACTATTATAAATAATCTTCTAAATATTCTCTTACTTTAATATCTATTTTGTATTTTTTATATATTTCTATTTCCTTATTAATATAATCTTTATGCTCTAAATAATCTAATCCTTTTATAGAATTATTTAAATCATTTAAGAAGTCTATTTTTTTATCAATCAATGGTACTTCACTTCCAGACCAAGATGAAAAACTAGAAAACAATGGTATCTTTTTAAAATCATCAATTGATTTATTATACTTTAAAAATTCCAATATAAATTCTTTCTTTTGATTTGAAAATGTATTGCATATAACATTAAAAATACTGTGCATCTTTTCAATATCAGCATAATTCTCTTTGATGTATTCTTCAATCCATTCCTGTTTTCTTAATAATACTTCTTCTTTTTCTCCATGTTCACTAGAAAATACCTTTTCAATTTCAAAATAATAAAAATTTTGTTTTTCTATTTCTTCAAAAGCCATTTTTATATAACTTTGATAATCAGCTGTTTTCCAAATTTCATTAAATATATTATCTAATTCTAAAGAACGTCTCTGGAATTCTTTCATATTATCAACAATTTTATAAATAAACTTATTATCTTTCTTTAAGATTTCTATTCCTAGCTTTCCTTTATTGTCTATAGAATTATATGAGCCTAAAATATACAAATCTTCTAAAATATCTATATTGTTAAATGATTCAATAATAAACTTTATTTCTTCTTCCTCAAAACTAGACCAATAATTGAAGAAATCGCTTATTACATATGTTTTTTTATTATAATTATTCAATAATTGTAAACAATACTCTTCTAAAACGCCTTTTTTAGCTTGTTCATATTTTATTAAAGTTTTTATATCTAAAATATAAACTTGTTCATTATCTTTTTGCATATTTAATAAATCAAATACCCCTGATATATCTTTATCTGTTATTATATTTATATTTTTATAATACCCCTTTAAATAGCAATATTTTTTATCGTCAGTACTAGACATTAATATTTTTAGAACATCTTCATAACTATATTTATTTAAAATTTTACTTATTAAAAAATCTGGATAACTTAAAAAAGGGGCATTATAATTTATATATTCTTCAAATATTTTTAAAAAGTATTCTTCTTTTTCTTCTAAAATATAATCAAATATATCCAAAATTGATGTATTTAAATTATAATTATTTAAACCTTTTTCACTTTTTTCTACATTAGAACAGATAGAGAACAATTTTGAAAAATCAGTTACACTATAATTTTTCACCATATTTTTAACTCTGTTTTTTCTTTCTTCTTCAGCTTTTTTCCAATCTTCTCCTAAATCTCTTTCATATTTTAAAGTATGTATAATTAAATACTCTTTATTTTCCTTGTATTTTTCTAATACTTTTAGGACATCAATATTCGCAATAATACACTTATGTTCAAACTCTTTTAATATTTCGCATTGGATAAAATTAGGCTTGTCCCATTTACAAAAGAAAATTTCTGTTAAAATTTCCATATCTTTTTTAAAAATTCTTTCACTATCTTCATCCGATGGATAAATATCATAATTAATTAATAACTTATCAATCATACTTTTTAGATTATCAATTTTATATAGCTGTTCAATGGCTTTAAACAAATTATATCTAAATTTAAAAACATCCTCATTTGCAGGTAATTGAATTCTTATATAATTCAGTGTTAATTTTTTCCTTGATTGTTTAGTTATGTGTCTGTCATGTTTTAAAAAGTTTTCGATTATTTTAATTAATAAATATGATAAGTTATATTTGTATTCATCATCTTTTAATACATTATTCATAAAAATTTCAATAATATTTAATTCACTTTTGTATTTATTATTTAAACTATGTTCGTCTATTCCTAAATTTAATACAAAACCAAAATAAAAGTCCATTATCAAATCAGGTCTCTTTTTATAATATTCAATTAATAACTCTATTGCTTCTGAATTAAATTCCCCATATTTAAAATTAGATAAAATCTCTATTCTCTTATCATCAATTCTTTGATTATTCTTTTTACCATTAAAATCAAATTTTTTTAAATCAATTGTTTTTGTTTCTTCATTTACTATTTCATTTTTTATCATTTTTAAAGCTTTAATTCTATCTACATTATAAAAGTGATACAAGAACTTTGAATCTGATGAATATGGTTCTTTATTCCAAATATTTTTAATTTCTGAAATTATATAATCTTCAATATCCTTATCATAAAATATTTCGTATATCATATTTATTGCACTTATAATTTTTATTATTCCATTAGGGTATATTTTTTCTATAAAACTTGATAGTGAAACCTTTTTATCTTCTACCAACACTTTATATACTATATAATTTCCAAAATTTTGATCACATATCTTAGTAGCTTTGCCCTCAAAATAATCAACTAATTCTAATTTGTTAAGCTTTTTTATTGTTTCAAAAAATTCTTCTCTACCAATATCAAGTTTTTCTATTATTTTTATTATATTTTCATCAACAAAACTTACAGGTCCTAAAACAGATATAATAAAAAGACAATTTATTTCGATTTCTGATAAGTTGTTATCACTTATAATCGGATAATAATAACTTTGAAAAATATCATTTACACTATTTAAACTTTTTATTCTTCCTTCTACAACACCCTTAGCAGCAAGAATTGCTAATCTAGGATTACCATTTGATATTTCTAATATTTTTTCTTGGTAATATGAATTTTTAATTGAATAGTTCTCTTCAAGTATTGTTTTTATTTGCTCATCATTCATAAGATTAACTGTATAAATCTTTGGTAAATAGTACTCTTTTAATTTTCTAAGCACATTTTCTAATACATAATCTCTAACAGTCGCAATTACTTTAATTTTACATATATCTTTTTTATCTTTAACAAAATCCATGAAAGATTTTACTCTAGACATTTCATTAATATCATCAATAAAAATTAAATAATTCTTGCCATTTTCAATATAATCCTTTAAATCATCATATATTTCATTTCCATTATTTTTTATACAAATACAATCCATATCTTTATTATCAGCTATAAATGATTTACAAACTTCAACAGCCAATCTTGTTTTTCCAGTTCCAGCTTTTCCTATTAAAAGTATCATTTCTTCATTGTTTAATATTTCTAATAGTTCTGTTTTTTCATTTCTTTCAATAAAATTAATATTTAATGGGGCATTAACGCTATTTTTATCATGTTTTTCTACAAATTCTTCTATATCTAAAAACTGTCCACTATCCACTTTAATATCTAAATAAGTCTCAGCTATTGTTTGAAAATTATTTGCTATATCGTATGATAAGTCATCTATACCTATTATTTCGACATTCTTATCTTTAAAAATATTCTTCAATTCTTCCCTTTGAGAAATACTAATATTATTGGATGTATGACAACATATTACTTTTTCGATTTTATTTTCATCAATATGTGTTTTATCAATATTATATGCATCTGTTATATCATCTTTTAATTTGCTAAAAGCATGATTTTCTACTGCACCATACATTATTAGAATATATTTTCCATTATCTAATTCTACATATGTATCTGGTGTACCTTTGGTTGTTTTACTTGTTCCTGCTTTTGTTCCTAAACAAGTAATATTAGAAAATTTATACTTCTTATATAAATATCGATCCATTATTTCTTGAAATTGTCCACCATTTTGCCTTAATATAGCTTGTTGAATCTTTTCAGTTTTTACCATTTTTACCTCCCTGTTTATAAAAAAAGCAAAATAATCCTGTATTATTATACATTAATATTTTGCTTTTCTTATGTATTATTAATTTATATATTTCTTAAATGTATCTCTCATTAATACTGCTAAATCTGTAGTTTTATTTATTAACTCATTATAATTACTATGGTCATCAAAATTCAAACCTTTTATATAAGTAACTATTCTTGAAGCTTTACTATTATTTAACCTTCTCCAATCCTTCGATATCTTGTTCTTCAAACCAATCCTAGCTTATTTCTATACTAATTCTTAATTAACTTCTTTTAAATTTTTCATAATATTTATCGAGTTCCAGCTTTAAAAGTTCCTTTTGCAATTTTGATAAATTATATTTTTCGTCTTCATCTATAAGTTTCTTATCCATTTCTACCATAAATTTTACAAATAACATCATATCTTGTTTATTCATGTTTATATTCTTCTCCCTCTTCTGCAACCATATTTAAATCATAACTTTCTTCCTCATTAGTAACCTTATACTCAAATCCATCATCATTTTTATCAGCAGTTCCAAGTCCAAAATATTTTTCAAAAAACTTCTTAACTTTAACTATTATATTTTCCTTTTTCTTTGCCCTATTACCTCCACCAAATCTTCTCATAGGTGGCAATATCTTTTCTATATCTGTTCCATTTGTTTTAACTTGTCCATCTCTAAAAGCATTATCTAAAAACTTTCTAGTTTCTTTTTCATTCAAATTTTCATCATTAATTATTTTCTTTAAGTCTATTTCTTTTTGTTCTTTTACGAATTTACCCCAATCATCCATAACATTTGTATCTGCATTTATTTTTGAAATAAATCCATCTATTAATTCTTTCTTTGAACGAAGTGCTAAACTTGATTTTATAGCTTTATCAATAGTTCCAAGTATTTCTTTATCTTCACAATTAGATTGATGATATTTTGCAACTAGCATTAAAATGTAGTCTATGTTTACTTCTACTTGTTTTACAAGTTCCATTTCAAATACTATATCATCTTTTATGCTTTCTTTTTCTCCATCATCTTTTTGTTTATATTTTTGATATAAATCAACATACATTCCTGTGTAGTCTTGAAAATCTCTTTCAGATAATATTTCGTTTCCAGCAAATTTATCAAATGATGATAATATATTTCTTAATCTTAATATATTTCCTATTGATACTATAAAATCTTTTTCTGCTTTTTCTCCGACAATTTGTACTCCTAGTGGATATTTTTGTAATAGCATTGCTATTCTTTCTTCATATCCTATTTGTTTTTTACCATTATCGTCTTCATATCCATAATAGTAATCTTCATACGATTTTAGTAATACAATTCCTGTTGCATTTTTATCTCCGAATAATGCTATTGCATCATTTGTTGCCTCTTGTAAGTTTCTAAAGCATACAATGTTTCCATAAGTTTTTACAGAATTTAATATACGATTTGTTCTTGAATAAGCTTGTATTAGTCCATGTTGTTTTAAATTTTTATCTACCCATAATGTGTTTAATGTAGTAGCATCAAATCCTGTTAAAAACATATTTACTACTATTAGTAAGTCAATTTCTCTATGTTTTACTTTATCTGATAAATCTTTGTAGTAGTCCTGAAATCCGTTTCCTTCTGATGAGAAATTTGTCTTGAATTTTTTATTATATTCATCTATTGCAAAGTCTAAAAATTCTCTTGAACTTTTATCTAATAAATCTGTTTCAAATCCTTCGTCATCTAATATTCCATCTGAGGTATCTTCTTCATTTTGTGCATAAGAATAAATTGTTGCAATTGTTAAGTCTTTTTGTTTTTCTTCTAATTGCTTCTTAAATTCCAAATAATATTTCTTTGCCATTGGTATTGAAGCTACTGCAAACATTGAGTTAAATCCATTTACTCTTTGTCCTTTTAAATCATAAAATGAATTTCTTTTTGTTTTCTGTTCAAAGTGTTCTATTATGTATGAAACTACATTTGATACTCTCTCTGGTGATGATAGTGCTTCTTCTGTATTTATTGCCTCTACTTCTTTATCTGTCATTCCTTCTTTGGCTTTTATTGTATTTATATAATCAATTCTAAATGGTAGTACATTTCCATCATGTATAGCATCTACTATTGTATATGTATGTAATTTTTCTCCAAATGCTTGCTTTGTTGTGCAAAAATCTGGATTTGTTGTTCTTCCTGCATTTTTTGCAAATATTGGTGTCCCAGTAAATCCAAATAAATGATAATTTTTGAAGTTTTGTACTATCATTTTATGCATATCTCCAAATTGAGAACGATGGCATTCATCAAATATCAATACCATATGTTTTTGATATACTGGATGATTTTTGTTTCTTTTTACAAATTCACTTAATTTTTGAATTGTTGTCACTATTATTTTTGATGTTGTATCTTCTAATTGTTTTTGAAGTACTTTTGTACTTCTGTTTCCGTTTGCTGCTCCTTTTTGGAATCTATCATATTCTTTCATTGTTTGATAGTCTAAATCTTTTCTGTCCACAACAAATAATACTTTATCAATATAATCTAATTTACTTGCTAATTGTGCAGTTTTGAATGATGTTAATGTTTTTCCAGATCCAGTAGTATGCCAAATATATCCTCCTGCTTCAATCGTTCCCATCTTCTTATAATTTGTTGCTACTTGAATTCTATTTAATATTCTTTCTGTTGCAACAATTTGATATGGTCTCATTACAAGTAATAAATTCTCTGATGTAAATACACAATATTTTGTTAATATATTTAAAATTGTATGTTTAGCAAAAAATGTTCTTGTAAAATCGACTAAATCTGGTATTACTTTATTGTTACTATCAGCCCAAAATGATGTAAATTCAAAACTATTGCTTGTTTTTTTGCTTTTATTTCTTGTTGATGTTTGTTCTTTTATGTGACTTTCTCTTGTTGTATTGGAATAATATTTTGTACTTGTACCATTTGAAATTACAAATATTTGAATATACTCATATAATCCACTTCCAGCCCAAAAACTGTCTCTTTGATATCTGTTTATTTGATTAAATGCTTCTTTTAGTGCTATTCCTCTTCTTTTTAATTCCACATGTACCAATGGAAGTCCATTTACTAATATCGTAACATCATATCTATTGTTATAGTTTCCACTATTTTCCACATACTGATTAATAACTTGTAGTCTATTATTATGAATACATTTTTTATCTATTAATGTTATATTTTTACTTGTTCCATCATCTCTTTTTAAAACTTGAATATTATCTTCTTGTATTTTTCTAGTCTTTTCAACTATTCCATCATTGTTATTTGCAATAGAATCATTGAAAAATCTGTCCCATTCGCTATCTGTAAATTTATAATCATTTACTATTTCTAGTTGTGTACGAAGATTTTTTATTAAAGATTCTGAATCGTGAATTTCTAAATAGTCATATCCTTGCTCTGTAAGCATTCTTATAAATTCGTTTTCTAATGCTTGCTCACTTTGATAGCTGTCTGATTTTCTTTTTACTGGTTCATATTCTGTTACTACTGTGGAATCGTTCATTTCCATTACTACATTATATTTATTCATTTACTTTTAACTCCTTAAATGTTAATAGCTTGTCTCTATAGTATTCGTATTGTTTCTGTCTTGCTTCTATTTCTGCTGGTAGACCTTCTGAAATGTCATTGCATAATTTATCGAGTTTTTCAAGCTTACCTGCTATTTCTTCTTGTTTTCCCCTATCTGGAAACGGGATCTTCATTTCTCGTAAAGCTTTTAATCCCAAATTTTTAATTGTAGAACCGGTTTTATTATTCTCAAAATATTGTAATGCTTTTTTAGATTGTAAATAATAATACAAATATTTATTACATACTGTATTTTCTTCTATAACTTCAAAATAAGCAGCTGATTTTCCCAATATTATTTTTTCACCAGTATAATAAGCAATTTTTCCAATTGTACCATTTATGGACATTAAGATTGTACCTATTTTATAATTTCCATTATATTTATTATATGATTTATTAGATATCTCTTTTGTAGATTTATTTATTATAATTCTTCCATTTTCTAAATTATTTCCATTTACAAACCATAATTTTGTATTATTTTCATATTCTGGTGTTCCATGTAATCCATCTCCAATTTCACAAATAGTATCCAGTCTTACTCTTTTTTCATTTTCTAAGTAACTCCATATTTTTTCAGTATAATAATCATATTGTTTTTCTCTAGCTTTCAGCTCTGCTGAAAGCTCTGCTGAAAGCTCTGCTGAAAGTAATGTGAAATCGTCCAAAATATGGACAATTTCGCATTGTACCTCCAACGGAGGTACAGCAATATTCATATCTAGTACATCTTTCATAGAAGGATGTTTAATTCCAGATCCTCTATAGAATTTTGAAATAACATTAATTTTTGATTGCATCCAATAATACAAAAATTTATTACTTAAAATATTAACATCTAATGAAGTTGCAATTCTATTATCTCCTGTAACAAATTTTCCTTTATGATATTTAACATTGGGAGTTCCTCCCCATGGAATACATACAACCTCTCCTTCAGCAAGATAATCACCAGCTAATTCTTCTGTTGTATATCTATCATCTCCAGAAATGCCAGTTGAAATGTATTTTATATTTCCATTTTTTTTCTCTACTTTTGCGAAATCCGTAGATAAGTAATATTTATATGAAATAACATTCTTTTGCTTTTCTTTATCTACACCATTAAATTTTTTATCCCATGCAGTTAATGACCATATTGGTTTATATTCAACTCCATTGGGACACAATTTTTCAATTAGGTCATCTATTTTAGACATTTTTTCCTCCTTGATCTAATTCTAATTCATTTATTGCTTTTAATAATTCTTTATTATTATTTATATTATCTAATATTCCTATTACAAGTCTATAAAAAGCTGGATATTGCTTCAATGCTATTCGTTCATCATATTCACCATGAATAACATTACTTAACTTTTGAAATAATATATAACCATTCTTAGCAAATTCTATTGGAACAATTGATGCCTCACTATCTACTTCCTTTAATAATTCTCCAAATTTTCTTCTATGTCCTTTAGCAGTATACATATTTATTCCATATATTTGAGCTGTTTCTGTAACAATTTGTTCATATATTTTTCGTAAGTACACTATTGCTCCAGATCCTAATTCTTCATTATATGCTATATTGGCTTTTTCAAGTAATTCCGAATATTTTCCATACTTATCTTCACTAGTACAAACATTTTTTAATAATTTATAAGAACGTTTTAATACTCTAATTTGAGGATACTGTGCTATAAATGTTTTATCATTACATTCTACTAGAAACCATACCGGAACAACAGAACTACATCTTGGACACTTTAGAACTGTATCTATACTTATTATTTTCTCATCTATTCCAACACATACTAATTTATCATTGAAAGAATAGAAAGTTAATGTATCTTCACATTCCTTACAATAAAATGATAATGTTATTGTTCCAGCATTTATTTCTCTTTGCTTACCAGATTTCAACTTTGAATTTAAGAATCCATCAACTTGGTAAAATTCTCTAGTTGGTTCTTTAGAAAGAAGTCCTGATAATCTCATTTTCTACACCTCGATTTCTGAAATAATCTTATTTATTTCTTCACGAAGTACATTTTCTCTTGCAACTATTTCATCAATTTCTTTATTCAAAACATCTATATCAATTTTTTCTCTAGTATCTTCTTTCTCAACATATGTAGAAACAGATAAGTTATAATCGTTTTCTCCTATCTCTTTATTTGAAACCAATTTCGATATATAATCAACATCTTTTCTATCTGTAAAAATTTTCACAACATTTTCTATATTTTCGTCTGTCAATTTATTATTGTTTGTAACTTTTACACATTCTTTTGTTGCATCTATAAATAATGTACTATTATCTTTTTTACTTTTCTTTAAAACCATGATGCATGTTGCTATTGATGTTCCAAAGAATAGATTGTCTGGTAATTGTATAATGCAATCTACAAAGTTATTATCAATTAAATATTTTCTTATTTTTTGTTCTGCTCCACCTCTATATAAAATACCTGGAAAGCAAACTATTGACGCTGTTCCATTTGTTGCAAGCCATGAAAGTGAATGCATTATAAATGCAAAATCTGCTTTTGATTTTGGTGCTAATACACCTGCTGGTGAATAACGAGGATCATTTATAAGTACTGCGTTATCATCTCCAGCCCATTTTATAGAATATGGTGGATTTGATACTATAACTTCAAATGGTTCATCATCCCAATGTTGAGGAGAAACTAATGTATCTTCACATGCTATATCAAATTTATCATAATCTATATCATGTAAAAACATATTTATTCTGCAAAGGTTATATGTAGTTAAATTTATTTCTTGACCATAAAATCCGTTTCTTACATTATCTTTTCCTAATATTTTTGCAGATTTTAATAATAAAGAACCAGATCCACAAGCTGGATCATATACTTTATTAACTGATGTTTTTCCAACAATCGCTAATCTTGTTAATAATTCACTTACTTCTTGAGGTGTATAAAATTCTCCTCCTGATTTTCCGGCATTAGATGCATACATTGACATCAAAAATTCATAAGCATCTCCAAAAGCATCTATTGAATTATCTTTATAATTTCCAAGTGGAATATTGGCAATTCCATCTAATATTTTTACTAATTTATCATTTCTTTTTGCAACAGTTGCGCCTAATTTATTACTATTAACATCAATATCATCAAATAAGCCTGCAAAGTCTTCTTCACTTTCTGCTCCTTTCGCTGAGTTTTCAATATTATTAAAGATTCTTTCTAATGTTTCATTTAAATTTTCATCATCTTTAGCTTTTTTACATACATTATCAAATAATTCTGATGGTAATATAAAGAATCCTTTTTCGTTTACCATCTCTTTTCTAATTGTTTCTGCTTCTTCATCTGATAATTTTGCATAGTCAAAGTTATCATCTCCTGCTTTTCTTTCGCCTTCATTTATGTAATTAGTCATATTTTCTGATATGTATCTATAGAACATTATTCCTAATATATATTGTTTAAAATCCCAACCATCAACTGATCCTCTTAAATCATCTGCTATTGACCATATTGCTTTGTGCAATTCTTCTCTTTCTCTTATATTTCTGTTTTCCATAAGTTTCCTCCGTTAAATCTAATTATCCTATTTATTTTATATCACATAATCCAATTTTTAACAATAAAAATCCCAATATTTTAAGCTATTTTGTCGAAAAAGTTTTTTTATAATTTCTAATATTTTTTCACCACTTATTTTGTAACTCATTAATTACATTCCATACCTTTCCTATTTCTTGTTTCACTTCACTTAAATCAACAGTATAAATTCTTCCACTATTCGCCAAATAAGTTAATTGATTTATATTATTTCCTATTCTTCTAAGTTCTGTTGCTACTTCATTTAATCCATCAACTATCACTATATCTTTATCTAAACCTTGTTTAATCAAATACTCTGATAAACTTAGTTTAGCAATTTTGCTTTTTTCAATCAATTTTTTCTTCTCTTTTTCATTAACTCTAATTGTTATAATTTTATCCTTCTTCAATTTATCATCTCCATTTCATAAAAGGGTTTGGGACATTCCCAACTATCAAGAACCCTTTGTATACACAAATGGGAATCTTGCTAAAAACATTTCTCTTATTTTAGTTCTTTTTGCTCTAAAACAATATAAAAAGAAAAGTGACATTTTTATCTGCCACTAATCATTTCACATCTAAAGTAATTTAGCTTATACTCCAGTTATCTCAACTATTTTGTAGCGATTCCCTAATTAGGGAATCGCTCATTCTATGGTCATCATCCTTAATTTCAATACCACCACACATTTCATATAATCTTGAAATTATTGAATCAACAATACTATAATTTTTATTTATACATAATCTTTCTCTTAATTGATTTCTGTTATAATTTGTGGTTATAACAATTGGCAAATAATTATTATATCTATTATTCACTATCAAAAATAATTTTTCTAATACCCATTCTGTTGGCTTTTCTTTTCCTAGATCATCAATCACTAAAAGATCAACACTAGAATATAAATTCAAATAATCTTTATCAGAAACTTCTGAATCACTATATGAATCTCTAATAAAATCTAACAATTGTATTAAAGTTCCAAATATTACTGATTTTCCGTTCTTAATAATTTCATTTGCAATGCATGATGCTAAATAAGTTTTACCTACACCATAAGCTCCTGTTATAAAAAGTCCTTTATTTGTTGTTTCTTTTATCAATTTATCTACATATTTTTTAGCATTTTCATAAGCATTTTTATTCTTATTTGTTATTTTATAATTTTCAAATGTGCTATTTAATTGACGTTTTCCTAAATTATTATTTTTAAATAATTTGTTTATTTTACTTAAATTGATTTTTCTTATTTTGTCTTTTTCAATGTATTCATCATATTGTTGCCAAATTTTACTAGCTTCATTACAAGTACATCTTTCGTATGCAGTTGCTATATCTTTATAAACAATATTGACATATAGTGCAGCATAATCATTTATATGTAATAACTTTCCACAGAATTTGCACTGCTTGTGCATTTTATTATCAGTATCTAAAACTATGTCAGAAATCAATTGTTTTGAATCCACTACCATTTTCACCTGCCTTTATGTCATCTTCTAATCTATTATTTTCTATTTTATTCTTTTCTGTTATATTCTCTTCTTCCACGTTACTTGACGTTTGCGTAACGTTACTTTCTTCTTTTTTCTTATCTCTAAATCTTTTTTGTCTTGCTCTATTTTGCTCTAAAATTTTCTCATATTTATCAATACTTTGATACTTATACCAGTTTTTAATTATATATGTATTTTCCTGATATATTAGCATTTCTAAATGGATTAATTTGTTCAATATATTTTCCATTTTTGCATCCGTTTTGTGAATGATTGTTGCAAGTTCATGCACTGTCATCGGATTATTTTCTGAAATCATTAACTTTCCTTCTTGCATACATTGTCCTGCTATTGTTAATAATTGAATCCATACTCTAAAAAATGTGTCCCCATCACGTTCTTTGAGTAATATTTTGATTTTTGGATTTGCAAATATATCTGTAAACACTTTAATCCATTGCATGTTTTCCCTCCTTTACTTTTTTAATGATTCTTGTTCTTTATTATTTAAGTATTCATCTAGTGCTTGTACTCTAAATAATACCCTTCCACCAACTCTTGCACATGGTATTTGTTTTCTTCTTACTAATTGGTTTACTAACCAATATGATATTCCTAAATACTCTGCTGTCTCTTTCATTGTTAGTGTTTTTCGTTCTACCTTTGGTAATTCTGTCATATACTCACCTCTCTTTTTCTTAAATTCTTTATGCAAAAGTATGTATAAATATTTAATTTTATATATTCTTGCATTTACATTTGTATAATTTAGTTAACTAATTATTATTTATTATTTTAGATGTTTTATTTGCTCTAAGAAACCGTACAGATAATAATTCTAAAATTTTTTTCTATTGTATGGCTATTTCTTTATTTTTAAAAAATTTGTAAAAAAATTTATGATTTTTATCACATTTTCTATTTTTATTTCGCCTATTATATGTGAAGGCATAAAAATTAATTTTTTTAAATTTTTTGATAGGTTTTTCCATTTTTCTTCGCCTATTATGTATGAAAGCATAAAAAATTAATTTTTAAAAAGTTTTGGGAATTTTAATACTTTCATTTCGCCTTTATATATAGAAAGGTTATAAATTTAATACAAGT
>ERZ780154.1196-NODE-1196-length-13922-cov-1.9938_pt1 | contig 13922 bp, 9 predicted proteins | sample MGYA00511568_ERZ780154 | MGnify/ENA primary metagenome ERZ780154 (study PRJEB29588, sample SAMEA2142525) | human gut metagenome | biome: human gut; feature: human-associated habitat; material: faeces | place: Denmark | collected 2008/2010 ...
CCCGGAAAGAAGTGTCACGTTTGATGGCAAACAGAGTTGGTTCATTTACAAATTTTCCATCCAGGGCATATTCCATGCGTACCAGTCCCGGTGTAATAAAGGTAAAACGGGCATTGCCTATCACCACCGGATTTTTTACTTCGGTACAAAAACCGTAAAGTACATTTACACATAGCAAATAACCCATAATGAATATTGGTTTGATCAGTTTGCTTTTCATACAAAGTTAGTTTGGTTGAAATTTATTTATATGCGGCAAAAATAGAATATTCATTGGGTAAAATGCTATAAAAAAGTAGATTTATCAAAACAGGTTGCGTTATTTTGAAATAGGGAGAGTGAATTGGATTGTAAGAATGAAATGTTATTTTAATTAATCATTGTTAATCTTATTTGATATTATTTTGTCAATTGGAAATGGCTCTTGAATTTATGAAATGGTATAGTAGGAACTATCTGCCTATGATGGCTCTCAGGAAATATCAAATGTTTCTTACTGTCTTATTGTACCTATTGCAGAAAATGAGCCAATTTGTTATAGCTTGTAAGATGGCTAACAATTCACTATATTTGCAAAAATCAAAATTACAGGAAAGAAACAGACAATAATTAATTTACATACTGATTAAAAGCATTAGCTTTTATTCTTGCTATTGAAAATCGCCAATTTTTAGCAACCAAGAGTAAAGTGTTAATGCCCACGTTCTTATAAACGTGGGCTTTACTTATTTGGTTGCATGGTGTTTGGCGATACCTCAATAGCAAATGTAGTAAACCCACGTTTTTTTATGCCAAACACTCAACTACGGCCCATAGGAGAACTTGTTTTGCTCTGTCAGCGAGAAAAAGGAGGGCGGAAAATCCTGTCAGAAGAGGAAAAAAACTCGTATTCCGATTTTTTAGACGGGTCGGCATAATAGACAAGTGCTCGGAAACCATTCGATGTGCGTTCCGATAATGACGACATATCACTGCTGACATAATTGTAATATTACCAAGTTTGAAAAACGTTTAACATGAAGCAGGAAGAAGAGAATGAATTTATGAAACAATTATCTGAAAAGCGGCCTGACGCTTTTCGGAAGTTATTTTTAAATTTTTACAATGCGTTATGTTATTACGCCATGGGATATGTTAAGGAAAGAGAGCGGGCAGAAGATATTGTGCAAGATTTATTTACCCAGATATGGGAAAGTAAGACCTGTTATGTTTCTTACACGAGTTTTAAAACATTTCTCTATACCTCGGTGCGGAATGCTTGTGTAAACCTGTTAAAGCATAAAGAGGTTGAAAAGAAATACATTTGCTATATCCGGGAGCGTGAAACAGATGGAGGAGAAGCCGATGATTTGAGGATCATGGAGGAAGAGGTGTTCCGTTTATTGTTAGTGGCGGTTGAAGAGTTGCCTCCGCGGTGCCGGGAGGTGTTTGAGCAGGTGTTACAAGGGAAGAAGAACGAGGAAATTGCCGGGATATTGAATGTTTCTCCCTTGACCGTGAAGACTCAAAGAAGTATCGGGATGCGGATACTAAAGGAAAAATTAGGGCATATATATGAAATAATGATATTCCTGACTTCTTTAGTTTAATTGTAGGGAATTCCGGTAATATCGTTCATCTATTCGATGATAGAATGAGTGGGAATTGTTGAAATTTTTTTGCATTTCGACTTACTCCTTTTTTCTTTTCTTCTTGTCTTTAGGTTAAAATGTATAAAAATGAATGAAAAGAATTACGAGATTGTTAATTTGATCCGGCGTTTTTTACTGAATGATCTTTCTGAAGATGAACAGAGGATGTTGGATGCCTGGCGGGAAGAAAGCGAGGAACGTGAATTCTTTTTCCAGCGTATTCTGGCAGGGGAGGAATTTAAAGATCGGCAGGAAATATATAGGAAATCAGTCGCATTGGATGCTTATAAACGTTTTCAGTGTAAGAACCGGAAACGGAGGATGAATGCTTTCTGGCGCTGGGTGGCAGTTATATGTTTGCCTTTGTTGGTGGGAGGAATTTGGGTGCTTGTTGATCGGGTCCGGGAAAAGTCTCTTGAGATTGCAGAGAAAACGTTAGTAACTTCCGAACCGGAAGTCCGGGATAAGGTGATTCTTGTTTTGGCAGATGGGGAAAAAGTGGGGGTAAGTGCGATTGGGCAGGATTGTTTGCGGATGGGGGCGGCTGTAGTTTTGGGGAATGAAGGCAAACTGATTTATGATTCAGAGGGTGTGTCACCCGATTCGGCTGTAGTTGCCGAACCGGAAGTAAATAAGGTGATTACTAATACCGGGGGATTTTATTCCTTGATTCTTTCCGATGGTACCCGGGTGTGGTTAAATTCCGAGAGTGAGTTGGAATACCCGGTTCTTTTCAGTTCAGGGGAACGGGTTGTCAGGTTGGTGGGGGAGGCTTTTTTTGAGGTCACTCAGGATGCCGCACGTCCTTTTATTGTGGAGACGAGTGATATGCGCATGAGGGTGTTAGGGACTTCTTTTAATATCAAGGCTTATAAAGATGCCTCCCGTATCAGCACAACGCTTTTTACCGGAAAGGTTCAGGTGACCCCGCTGGCGGATGTCTCCCATAAAGTTGTACTTGTTCCCGGGCAACAGGCCGTTTGGGATTTGCAAACCCGGCAATTCTCGGTGGTTGAGGCAAACCTTGAGCATGTGGGGGCTTGGAAAAACGGATTGTTTGTCTTTCATGAAGAAAATATAGAAGTTGTCGCCCGGCAAATAGAACGGTGGTACGGGGTGAAATTTGTTTACCGGTTGGACCGTCGTGAGCAATATACACTGAATGGGTATTTCAGTAAAGATGAGTCGCTGAAAACACTTTTGGATATCTTTACTTTCATCAGCGGTTTAGAATTTGAAATGGATGGAAATATAGTTTATGTAAAAAATAAAATGGAGTAACTGTGAGAGGCGACTCCATTTTAAATGCCTTGTAGAGATACAAGGTTTAGTATAAATTAAAAAACAAATTTATGAAAAAAAGACTGAAAACAAAAGTTTTTTTAGGACTTTCATGCACATGCCAAAAGTTGTGTAGCGTTTTTACTCTACTTTTAGTCATGTTACTTGTTGGTTCGGAGTCACTTTTTGCCCAGAGGGCGGCAAAAGTGATAACGATTGATTTTAAAGACATGAGTGTCATGCATGCCTTATATGAAATCAATCGTTTAGGAGGAGAGGTATTGAACTTCCGGAAAGAATCCGTGATGAAGGAAACGAAGAAGATCACGCTGAAACGGGAGAATATTACGGTTTTTGAAGCTGTTAAAGCTTGTCTGGAGGGGACTGGTTTGCAGTGTTCAGAACAGTCGAACGGGCGGATTCTGATCGGGACTAAAGAAGAATCATCGTTGATGACGTTGACAGGGAGTGTCGTTGATGAGGATGGTAACCCGCTTCCGGGAGTAACGATTTTGTTGAAGAGAACTACGCTCGGTTCCGCTTCTGATATGGATGGTAAGTTCGTCCTGAAAATCCCCGAAACTTTCGTAAATGATACCTTGATTTTCTCGTTTATTGGGATGAAAATGAAAGGGGTTAGAATCGTGAAAGGGCAATATGTCTATAAAGTCACTTTGGAAGAGGAGGCACAATCCCTGGAAGACGTTGTGGTTACGGGATATTTCCAGCGCAAAAAAGTGAGCCAGACCGGAGCGGAGGTTGTCGTGGAGGGAGAGGAACTTCGTAAGGTGGGTTCTTTGAATTTGCTGCAGGCGATTTCGGCTTTTGACCCGGGTGTCCGTACATTGGAGAACAATGAGTTTGGTAGTGATCCGAACCGTATGCCCGAGATCACCGTGCGCGGTCAGAAAGGATTCGATTTGCGTAGTGAAGCAGACGATTCCCGTACGGATCCTAATGCCCCGCTTTATATCATGGATGGTATCGAGGTGTCGGCTCAGACAGTGTATGATATGGATATGAATCGTGTCGCTGCATTTTCTATTCTGAAAGATGCTTCTGCAACATCGTTATATGGATCGCGCGGTGCGAACGGGGTTATTTTGATTACGACCGTTCGTCCGCAAGCCGGAGAAATTAAGGTGACGTTGAACGGTAATTTCAATATCTCGGTTCCGGATCTTCGTTCATATAATTTGATGGAAGCCCGTGAGAAATTGGAATATGAGCGTCTTGCGGGAGTGTACAAGGCTAACGGGTATGACGAGCAGGCGCAGAAGGATATCATGTATAATAATGTTTTGAAAGAAATCGAACGTGGTGTTAACACGTATTGGTTGTCACAGCCGTTGAGAACTTCCGTGAATCAGCGCTACAGCGCTTTTCTTGAAGGAGGGGATGAACATTTCCGTTACGGGATCAACCTGAAATACGATAATGACAAAGGGGTTATGAAGGAATCCGGGCGCGAGAAATATGGCATTAACGTCTATTTCAGTTATGACATTGCGGGTAAATTAATCGCGCGGAATGATGTGATTGTTGATGATGTGAAAGCGACGAATTCTCCTTATGGGGCGTTTTATAAATATGCAGAGATGAATCCGTATGAACGTATTTACGATCCTGAAACGGGAGAGATGATACGGGAATTCAATGCAAACGGAACTACGGTGCGTAATGCTTTGGTAAATTCGCTGTTGCCTAATACATCGTATAATAAATACACCCAAATTCGTGATAACTTCCAATTGCAGTGGTGGGCAACCTCTCACCTGATGTTCCGGGGAAATATTGCCATTACTAAACAAACAGACCGCGATGAAGCTTACTTGTCACCGGAATCTGTAGAATTTGAAGGAAAAACGGATGCAGCAGAAAAAGGAAGTTATACGATAAGTAATGGAAATAGTGTTGATTTGGAGGGCAATCTTACGGTAAATTACAACAATAACTTCTTCGACAAACTTTACTTCAGTCTTGGTCTTGGAACGGAATTGCAGATTTCAAGATCTTCGGAGGACGGATATGTGGCAACCGGTTTCCTGAACGACAAGTTGGTTTACCCGTCATATGCTTTGCAATTTCAGAAAAATTCAAAACCGACCGGGTACTTTGATAAGTCGAAGATGGTGGGCTTTCTCGGAAATGCCAATATGAACTGGGATAATCGTTATATTCTCGACGTGACGTATCGGACTGACGGCTCCAGCCGTTTCGGGCGTAAATCCCGTTTCGCACCCTTCTGGTCGGTTGGTGTGGCATGGAATGTCAATAAAGAAAACTTCTGGACGGGTACCGGTTACATGAAATTGCGCGCATCCGTGGGAAGTACCGGTTCCACCAATTTCTCTGCCGATCAGGCCTTGACACGTTTCATTTTTAATAGCAATAACGAGTACAACGGAATCTATGGTGCCGTAATCAATGCCTACGGTAATCCGGCATTGAAATGGCAGAACGTGTTGAAATACAATGTTGGTTTGGACATGAGTGTGTGGAGAAATATTATTACGTTGAATTTCGACGCTTATTTGGAACGGACGGAGAATCTTTTGCTTAACATTGATGTGGCACCTTCTACCGGATTCAGCTCTTACACGGAAAACATGGGGTCTTTGGATAACAAAGGGATTGAAGCCCGTTTGCGTCTGAATCTGATCAACGACCGGCAAAACGATTTGAGCTGGAACGTTACGTTGAGTGCGGCTCACGAGGAGAACAAAATCCGGAAACTTTCCAATGCAATGAAAGCAATGAATCAGGAGGCGATGGATTTGGAGAATAACAAAGGGGGTAGCGAGGTATTCCGGATGTACGAGGTGGGACGTTCCCAGACTGCCTTGATGTTGGTACGCTCCATGGGTATCGATCCGTCAACCGGTAACGAAGTGTACATCAAACGCAATGGCGCTTTAACTTTTGAATATGATCCGAATGATAAAGTGGAGGTGGGAAATACCAACCCGAAACTACAAGGATATGTTAACAGTAACCTGACGTGGAAAGGACTTAATCTTTACATGCATTTCGGTTACGAAATGGGAGCGAAACGGTTTAATCAAACGTTGGCCACGAAGGTGGAAGGGGCTGATCCTACGAAAAATGCGGACCGTCGTGTGTTGTACGATCGTTGGAAAAAACCGGGAGACAAAGTGATGTTCCGTCGTATCGATGATCAGACACCGGTTTACCAGTCTACGCGTTTAGTACAAAAGAGTAACTTCTTGAAATTATCAAGTCTTTCTTTGACGTATGATATCCCAGGGGATTTGTTGAAAAAGACGTTCATCGAGCGGTGTAAATTTACCTTCTCCATGACGGATGTGTTCCGTATATCCACGATAAAGGAGGAGAGGGGTACTTCTTATCCGTTTGCGCGAACTGTTTCTTTAGGGTTTAACTTAACATTCTAAATCAACTATTATGAAGAGAATATTATATATTTTCATCGGTTTGTTGTTTTCGCTGACCTCCTGCAATGATTGGTTGGATGTGGAATTAGACAATAAAGTGGATGATGATAAATTATTCAGTACGGCAGAAGGTTTTAAAGAAGCTCTTGCCGGTGTTTACAGTGAAATGTCGAAGTCTGGCATGTACGGGGGACGATTGACTATGGAATATGTCGATGCCTTGGCTCAATATTATAGTAGCAATTCAACTTACCAGTATTGGGTGGATTATGATTATGATAATAGTGGATGTCGTTCGATCATCAGTTCCATGTGGAATAATTTGTATTCTTGTATCTCACAAGTCAACTGTATTCTGGAATGGACAGATAAAAACGCGGGTGTGTTGAGCAGGGCAGATCGCGATCAGGTCCGGGGAGAGGCGTTGGCTTTAAGAGCTTTCTTACATTTTGATCTCTATCGTTTGTTCGCTCCGGATGTGAAGCGTTCTCCGAAAGCGGAAGGAATCCCGTATAATAAACAATTCGGAGTTTCTCTACCTCCGATGTATTCGACGGAAGAGGTGGTACAGCTGGTGATCGACGATTTGTTGGAAGCGGAGACGTGTTTACAGGATGATCCGATTAAAGATATTGTTCCCTATATGATCCGAACTTCTACGGCAACAGGTGATATTGTGGATAAAGCGGCGAAAGATGCGATGGATAAGTATGTGGCCCGCATGAATCTGTATTCGGTGAAAGCTATGCTGGCCCGCGCTTATCAGGCTCGCGGTGAATACGGAGCTGCCGTCAGCAAGGCCAAAGAGGTGATTGATAGCGAAAAGTTCCGTCTGCTGGAGGCCACGAGTATCGATCAGAGTGAGAATATGGTGGATCTGTTATTCTCGGACGAACATATTTTTTCGCTTCGTAACAAAGAGTTGAGCACCTACACGAAATCGGTCTTCAAGGAAAATGCGGGAGGCGGAGCCGCTGCATTGCGCATGACTGATTCATATAATTTGTATGATGGAAACCGTGATGATTTTCGTTATTCCAAGTGGTATGTCGATTTTGATTTTATCAAATATGTTCCGGATAGTAACAGTATATTCACGCCGAAAGTGCCTTTGATCAAACTTTCCGAGATGTATTTGTTGATTGCGGAGTGTATTTACGACACGGATCAGGAGGAAGCCCGGCGTTACGTAAATATGTTGCGTAGGCATCGGATCAGGGGAAATCAGGAGGGAGCAGGGGATTGGATGTATTTGTCGCGCGAAGATATCTTTAAAGAGATGAGACGTGAATATATCGGTGAAGGGCAAATGTGGTTCGTGCATAAGCGTAACCGCTTGTATCTATCAGGTGGACTCACTGGAACCATAGAGGCAAGTGATGATATTTTCGTATTCCCCTTGCCGGATGCGGAAATAGAAGCAGGTAATCGAAATAAACGCTAAAATACAGACGAAAATGAATAAATTATCATATTATCTTTTGTTAAGTTGTTGCGCGCTTTTATGGAGTTGCGATCAGGATATAGATTTTCCTTACCAGGGAAAGGATAGGATACAGTTTCAGCATTACACCGTCGATTGGAGAGGGAATCGTACTTATAGCGATTCAACCCTTTTCTCCTTTGGTTTAATTCCCAGTGAGGTGACCGCGGACACGTTGAAATTGCCTATGGAGTATTTGGGAAATGGTTCCGATAGAGACAGAACATATCAAGTGTCGATTGTTGCAGACTCTACTACGGCCGTTGAAGGTGTTCACTATTTGGCTTTTAACAGCGTACAGACGTTTCACGCCAACAAGTTGACCGATACGTTGTATATTGTTGTTCTCCGGGATGCCTTATCTAAGGATTATGCAGCAGGGGTGAATATGCGATTAGAGTTGAAATTGGAAACCACGGACGATTTTGATTTAGGTTTGGACGGAGGAATCCAGCGAAAGATTGTTTTCAACGATTTTATGGCAGAGCCGACGTGGTGGAGAGGAAGTTTGAACGGGGTGTTTGGTTTTTATCATCCTAAAAAGTGGAAATTTCTTATCGAAGAACTTAAGGATGAGGAGTTGGCCACTTACGGAAGTATCCCTTATGATCAGAATTCTCCCGAAATACGTTCTTATCGGTCGAGTATGGACAGTTATTTGAGGCATACGGTTGTGATTGATGATATTACGGGTATGCGAGTTACCATGAACGGTTTGGAACCTACAGAAAAGTAAACATTGAAAAATGACGAATATGAGAAAAGTACACGTATCATTATTCAGTATGTTGTTGGGCGGTTTGGCTATAACCGCTTGCTATGATGATCTTGGAAATTATAGCTACAGGGAGATTAACGAGTTGCACGTGGAGGGAATTGAAAGTGCTTACGCGCGGGATGTGGACGATAGTTTGAATATCGTACCTGTTTTGCAGGGTACGCAATACAGCGATACTTCCCGTTTCACGTATAAATGGGAAATCCAGAGCCGTATTTTTGCTGAAACTCAGAATTTGAATTTGAAAATTAATCTGACTACCGGAGAGAAAAAATGCCGTTATATCGTGACGGACAAAGAAACGGGGATTCAGTATTATACTCCGTTTAATTTGAGTGTGCGTTCTTCTACTGCGGCCGACTTGATTGTCGTTCTCAGTAAGTATAAAGGACATCCTGTTTGCCGGTGAAACTTCAGTATCGGGTAGAGGACGGCATAGTCGAATTACTATGCCGACCGTTATGGAGAGAATTTGGGAACGAATCCCCAGCAACTTCATCTGACTTATATGGAGTCGGATCAAGGTTATCCGGTGACTTGCCAGCAGGGACGTTTGTTGGTGTTGTGTGATGGTCGGGCTTCTCTTTTTGATAAAAGCACGATGATGCGGGATTCGGTGATACCTTATCTAACCGGAGATGCGTACGAGGGTATCGCCACTTGGCCACCGGAAGATGATGAAGAGGGGGAGATTTATCAAACGCAATTTATGGCCTCTTCGGTTTCTTTCTGGAGGACACACCCGTATGGTACCGGATTCCAGAAAGCCGAAGATTTTTATGAAATTTCCGGGGGAAAATTATATACTGTTTCTACAGCAACGAATACTTCCGTTAAGGCGACTTTCAAGTCTAAGATAAAGAGCCGTTATGATGGAGGTTATTTATGTCCTTTCGGTTTTTGGGACGATATGTCCGACAGCGAACCGGGACATTTGGGAGATATGGGAAGAGAGCAAGGTGACTTTATCATGTTTGATAAGATACATGGAAAATTCACTTTCTACGACGGTGGTTTCATGCGTGAAGGGGATGGAGGGAGAAAAGAGAATCCAATCCCGACATACACTGGTTACGAGTTGTTATGGGGAAGTGCGACCAATTTGACTCCGAACAACCGTTGTTTGGCTATCCTGAGCAATGGGTCGCAGACGCGTTTGGTGATGCTTGAAAACGGACCCGGTACGGGAATCGGGGGGAAAGTACGTACGAAAGCTTTGGTAAAAGAGGTTAACGGAGGAATAATCACGCCCTCTTCCAAATTCTATATTCCCAATTATGTCGATCATCTCTATTTCACGGTCGGGAATGCCGTTTATTGTTACACCATCGGTGATATGTTGAGTGGTGTTGTCCCGGGGAACAGTCATAAACTGTTCGACTTGACCCAATACGGTTACGATGCTAATGCGGTCATCACGGATCTGTGCGTGTCGCGCAGCGAGAAAACCTTGTTATTAGGTGTGTCGCGTTACGTTACAGATTCGGAAGCCATGGCAGATGAGCCGATGGGAGATCTCCTTTATTTTGATTTGGATGTTTCCAATAAACAAATCAGATATAACGAAGCGAAATCCGCTAAAGGCATCGCCGGTATTCCCGTGGATGTGGAAATCAAATACCAGACGTATTGGCGTAACGGGTACTTACAGGATGGGGTTACTTTAATAGATAACATTTAAGCCATAAAGATTTTGAGTCATGAGAAAATATTGGATTTTATTTATATTAATTCCTTTCATTACCATGTTTTCCTGTATGGATGACACGAGCGCCTATTTGCCTCAGGAAAGGGAAAACGTGAATGTAGATGAGGTTGTTGTCGATACGACGAATGGAGATACTATCCTTCCGGAAGGACAACTTGTTCCCGGAATGCATTTGGTAAAGTTAATGATACAGCAGGGAGATGAGTTGGTGGAGCGTCGGTTTAAGTACTTTATGCCTGTAACATTGAATCCCGATAGACCGATATCCTTGATTTTCGAGTTCCACGGGAGTTATACGTTTAATGGGCCGGATGAAATTGCGGATCCGCTTGCGGATATTTCGGAAAGAAATTTCTTGTGTCAGAAGGCGATCAAGGAGAATATTATCATCTGTTATCCGGCCGGATCGGTGGAAATTTCCGATGAGGCTGATACCAGCGGTGCGGTAAATTGGGCTGGGGAGAGTTACACGAAGAGTCTGCCGTTCGTGGATGCCATGGTGAAATATTTTACACAGGACAATGAACCGCGGGTGGATCCCAACCGGATTTATTCAACCGGGCAGTCTAGTGGTGCTATCTTTTCTTTCACGTTAGCGCTTTATCGTTCGGAAGTGTTTGCGGCAATTACCCCGCGGGCCGGACAAAGTGCTTCTGTAGAGCCCTTCCCAAGCCGTGCGGTGCCCGTGCGTGTGTTTGCCGGAGAGGCGGATAATACCGTGCAGCATAGCGGTGTCCTTACGAATATGGCCAAGTGGGCACGGGAGATTGGCGGGTATTTTGAATCCGATATGCAAATGGATACCACTACGTATGAAGGATATGCGGATGTCACGATTCGTTCTTGGCGCGGGGGGAAAGCGGATTACGAGATTTATTCGCTCGCCGGAATCGGGCACGGGATTAACGGAACGGAGTGTTTGGATGATATGTGGGAGTTTATGAATAACCATCCGTTGAATCATAGTTCTGGGAATTTATTTGTGACAACCGATATCAAGGAGATTGACGCTCAGTGTAACCAAACTTTTGAAATCGCGTTCAATTACAGTGAGAGGGCTGAAATTTTGATCGATGCACCTCAAAGTTGGAATCCACGGATTGAAGGGAAAAAACTGACGTTGACGGCTCCGCTTGATTATTTCGGGGATATTGAACGCGATGGGATGATTACCTTCACGGTCATCGGCAATCAAACGACAGCTAGTTGCGGGATTCCGTTCCATCTGAATGTACCGAAGGCTTATTTTGAAGTCGGGGATATTTATTATAATGGAAATTTTGAACCTGTAGGCGTGGTTTGCTGGGTGAATAGTAAGAATATCCGGGAAGCAAAAATCATCAATTTGCAGGAAGTTACTACGCAAGGGGAATGGCAAACGATTAATTTCGGGGATTTCGGAACGAATTTTATTACACCGGATTATGATAACGGGGAAAACAACACCTTGTTGCATGTGCGGCAAAATGCTACCTTATCCAGACCATTGAATAATGTCCAGAGCGGATTGATCTGGGCGGCTCAATACGAGTATAACGGGGTAGACGGTTGGTATCTCCCTGCTTTCAATGAATTGCAGGCGATCAGTGATAAGTTAATGCTAATTAACGAGAAATTGGAAGAAATAGGAGGAGAAAAGATTTTGAATACCAATTCGATAGATGCTTATCTTTCCTCTACGGTGACTGATGCTGATGGACAAAAATGTTTCCATATGATGAATTTTACCAGAGATATGGAAGTAACACAGATCAGAAATAACACTTCTTATTACAGAGCGCGTGCGTTTAAGACTGTTACGATAAAATAAAATGGAATGATGAAAAAAATTATACTGAATTTATTATTCATTGTGATTCTGCTTCCTGCCACCGCGCAGGAAAGCGGAATCCGCTTTTTCCACGGGACGTGGGACGAGGCTGTCGCTTTGGCGAAAAAGGAAAAGAAAAAGATTTTTGTTGATTTCTTCACGGAATGGTGTGGTCCCTGCCTGAATATGGCATTAACGGTTTTCCCGTTACCGGAAGTAGGCGAAACCTATAACAAAAACTTCATTTGCCTGAAAATCGATGCGGAAAAAGGCGAAGGACGGGAATTGGCAAAGAAATACGGAATTCATTCTTACCCGTCTTACATTTTTATTAACCCGAAAACGCAGGAAATGATACACCGCAGCGGCGGCAATAAACCGGTTGCCGATTTCATTGCGGACACCAAAGGCGCACTGAATCCCAAACTCAGTTCTATTTATCTGACTGAGAAATACAAAAACGGTAATTATGATGACAAATTTCTGATGGATTATATCCGCGGTCAAAAAATTTCCGGCAACCGCAATCTGCAAAAAGACTTTGACCGATTAATCGGTATGGGTCATAAACTGACCGAGCGGGAAATCTGGGACCTTTACCGGGAATGTGTTATCGGTTACCAAAACCCGTATATAAAAGAGATTTCCGACAACTATGTACAATTTGCAGAACTTTTCGGCAAAAAAGAGGTGGATGAAAAATTGGCGGAAGCCACTGCTTACGCTCCGGTATCCTTTACGGAAAAATTATGCGATTTCGAAGGTAAGACATACAACATGAAAATGGCGCACATCAGTTTGCTTTTCCGTGAAAACCGTATGCTGGAAGCCTGGGCTGCTGTGGATAGCATGATTGCCGATTCAACCGTCGACAAAACCAAGTTTGTGAAACAATTGTCTTTTTATACCCGGATTAACCCAAGATATACGGATAAGGATCTGAGTTTTGACGAGTTGGTCAAAAAAATCCGATACACCAAGTATGTAGCCTATAACATGTACAACCGGGACGATGCTTACACCCATTACAATTATGCCACCGCCCTGGAATATTTGATTCAGCGTTCCATTCAGGAAGGCAAACCGATTCCGGCAGATCTGTTCGCGATACCCGAATACGGCAAAAAAGAATATGATATGCGTCACCCGTTGTTAAAGCCGAAACCCGGTTATGATAAGAGTAAGGGAAAATAAAAAGCAGAATCGTTTGTGAATAAAATGAAGTGCCCCCAAAAGTTAGACATAAAACTTTTGGGGGCATTGCAGATGAAAGATTGGAGACATGTTTAGACAGAGGGGATTTACAGATGGAAGAAGCTATTCTATGAGGTACATTAAAGTATATAGATGCGTAATTTTATTCAAATGCGACCTATTTACTATCTAATCATGTATTAAAAATGAGTAGTTTGTTACAACAGAGATTTTTTCGATTACTATCGGAATACTCGCAGCGCAAAGTTTCTGCATCTGAACTTACAGAAGCTATCGAAGAATTGGCTACGCATGTAGCCGATTTCAGTATCAACGAACAGGATTATAGCGTATTGCTGCGTTATTTCTCCTTTGGCTTGCACCGTCTCAAATCGTACCGTGTATGGTTTGAGCAAGAAAAAAATGCCCAATTTGCATCTAATTGATGAAGCGATAGGGCTGTTAAACACCGAAATACGCCTTATCGAATGGCGCATCAAATACCCGGAACAGTTGCGGCAACACACCGATAAACAAGCCCTTTCCCCTCTCTTTCTTGCCGACAAGACAACCCTTATCAACATCATGGAAATGGTAAGCGGCCTGTTCCTCTCCAAAGAC
>ERZ780154.1197-NODE-1197-length-13911-cov-1.80925_pt1 | contig 13911 bp, 12 predicted proteins | sample MGYA00511568_ERZ780154 | MGnify/ENA primary metagenome ERZ780154 (study PRJEB29588, sample SAMEA2142525) | human gut metagenome | biome: human gut; feature: human-associated habitat; material: faeces | place: Denmark | collected 2008/2010 ...
TATTTTATGCCGGTATGGAAATGTCCGGTATTCACGTCATGGATGTAAAAGAACCAGCCAGTAAAAACTATCCGAAAGCCATCTTCATTGGTGCAATTATCATTGTCGTGATCTTCGTTTTGGGCACTTTTGCTTTAGGATTAATTATTCCGGCCAAAGAAATCAACCTAACGCAGAGTTTGTTAGTTGGGTTTGACAATTACCTGGCCTATCTGCACCTCCATTGGGCTTCACCTATCATTGCCATAGCCTTGATGTTCGGTGTATTAGCCGGGGTTTTGACCTGGGTAGCCGGTCCTTCAAAAGGTATTTTTACCGTTGGTAAAGCCGGTTATCTGCCCCCATTCTTTCAAAAAACGAATAAAATTGGGGTACAAAAAAATATTTTGATTATACAGGGATGTATCGTCACTTTATTATCACTTCTTTTCGTCGTCATGCCTTCTGTACAATCATTCTATCAGATGCTTTCACAATTGACCGTATTATTGTATCTGATCATGTATATGCTGATGTTTACAGGAGCAATTACTTTACGATACAAAATGGCCAAAGCAGAGCGGCCTTTTGCTATCGGACGCAAAGGTAACGGCTTAATCTGGATCGTTGCCGGTATTGGTTTCCTGGGTGCCCTGTTGGCCTTCGTACTGAGCTTCATACCACCTTCTCAGATAGCAACCGGAAGTAACACAGTATGGTTCAGCGTATTGATTCTGGGTTGTGTCATATTTGTCGCTATTCCACTGATCGTTTATTCTTTGCGTAAACCATCCTGGAAAGACCCCCATGTTGAAATTCAACCGTTCCATTGGGAAATAGCAACTACAACATCAACAGCCCAGGCATCTGCAACAGCAGGTCCGGCCCAACCAATCTCAGGTAATACAACTCCCAGTGCCACAAACACCGGACGTAGTACTGTTTCTCCTACTTCAGGAGCAAAAAATAACACAACTCCTCCGCAAAAATAAAACTACTTCACGTTACGGACTTGGTTAAAACAGATCCGTAACGTAAGACATAAAATCAGCAATTATGAAGAAAACAATAAAGATAAGCGATCTTGAAGCTATTGTAAAACAAGCTCATGAAAAAATAAAAGACCTGAAAGGAGGCAAAAATGCCGATTATATTCCTTTTCTGGCCAAAATAGACTCAAATCTGTTTGGTATAGCTGTCTGTTTACCCACAGGGGAAGTAATTGAAGCCGGTGACACTGACTATGTATTCGGCATCGAATCCATTTCCAAAGTACACACTGCAATCCTTATTTTAAAGCAATACGGAGCGGAAGCCGTGTTAAAGCAAATAGGTGCTGACGCAACCGGCCTGCCTTTTAATTCAATCCTGGCCATCCTGATGGAAAACGATCATCCAAGCACCCCGTTGGTAAATGCAGGTGCAATCAGTGCTGATAGTATGGTCAAACCAATCGGTAACTCCAAAGCCAAATGGCAAGCCATTGTAGAAAACATGGCAGATTTATGCGGTAGTGAATTAAAACTATTGGATGAACTTTACAAGTCTGAATCTGAAACAAATTACAACAACCGCGCAATTTCCTGGTTATTGAAAAATTACAACCGGATCTATGATGATCCGGATATGTCCCTGGACTTATATACACGCCATTGCTCTATGGGAGTTACAACCAAACAATTGGCAATTGCCGGATGCACAATTGCCAATCGCGGAAAGAACCCGGTAACCGGTAAACAAGTATTCAACGCATCTTTGATGCCTAATATCGTATCCCTGATTGCCAGCGTTGGATTTTATGAACACACCGGTGACTGGATTTATGCCAGTGGTATTCCTGCCAAAACAGGCGTTGGCGGAGGGGTTATGGGAACTTTACCCGGCGTATTCGGTATTGCAGCTTTCGCGCCTCCATTGGATGATGCCGGCAATTCCGTCAAAGCACAAGCAGCCATCAAATATATTGCCCGTGAAATTGGCGTGAATGTTTTCAGCGGCGACCACGTTGATATTATAAAATAAAAGTTCTTGATTTACGATTTTTGATTTATGGATAAACAAAATAGTATTTCTATCGTAAATCATAAATCGTAAATCATAAATTTATAAACCATGCAACAAACCGATAAACCTATCGTAAAATTCCTGAATATTCTGGTATTACTTAGTAGTATACTGGTTCTGGTGATTATCTCCATCGAATTATTATCCACAACCACGATTTTATCAGAACATTTTATCCTGAATATCCATTTAATAGTCTGTACAATTTTCCTGGCAGATTTTTTTGTTCGTTGGTATTTTAGCCATGAGGGATGGCATTTTCTGGGCCATCATATCTTTTTATTATTGATTTCAATTCCTTATCTGAATATCGTATACGCGACTTCCACCCACCTGTCCCATGCTGCCTGGGTTTTGTTGCGTTTAATTCCTATCGCCCGGGGAATCTATGGGATATCGATCATTGTCAGTTGGATGACCCGTAGCAAAGTAACCAATCTATTCGTTACCTACCTGTCCATTATCTTTGTTATCATCTACTTTTGTAGTATTATGTTCTACTTCGTCGAACACGGTCCCAACCCCATGGTCAAAGACTATTGGGATGCTTTCAATTGGTCGCTCATGAATGTCACTACCGTCGGCTCCAATATTTTCGGTGTCACCAAACTGGGCCAATCCCTGGCTGTTATTTTAGCCGCTTCAGGTATGGTGTTTTTCCCGGTTTTCACCGCTTTCGTGGTAGATAAGTTCCAGAAAAAAAGGAAAGAAGCAGAAGAAAACAAATAAAAAAGTCTGACGTAATGCAACAGCTCAAAACAGTCATCCATGCTTATATACACTATCAGACCTCAGTCGCTACAGAAGCAATCGAAATTATATCATTGATTTTTTCTTTGGAAGAATTCATCTCCGGAAGTGCCGAAGTAATCCCGCCATTCTCACCAACATTGGCAATCATACCATCGAAACAGTCAGTTTTACCGGACATAGCTTAAGCTGAAAATTCAGCCCTGCAAAGATTTTTACCGGTTAGTTTCTGAATGCTATTCACCAGCTTACGTTCCTCCTGCGAACAAAAAGTAAATGCTGTTCCTGTATTTCCGGCCCGTCCGGTACGTCCGATCCGGTGTACATAGGTTTCGGGGACATCAGGCAGATCGTAATTGATGACTATTGGTAACTCATTGATATCGATCCCCCTGGCAGCTATATCTGTGGCTACCATCACCCGTGTCTTGCCCGATTTGAAATTACCTAAAGCCGATTGTCTGGCTGCCTGGCTCTTATTTCCATGAATGGCCTGGCTTCCGATACCCGCTTTTCCTAATATGCGGACAATCCGGTCAACATTGTGCTTCGTACGGGAAAATATCAGTACTGACTGGTCTTTCGCTTCCCTCAAAAGAGAAATCAGCAGACGACCTTTCTCAGCTTTTTCTACAAAATAAACAAACTGTTCGATTGCATCAACTGCCGGAGAATCCGGAGCTATAGTGATTTTTACCGGATTTTTCAACAACAAATCAGTCAAAGACAGAATGGTTTCCGGCAAAGTGGCTGAAAAAAACAGAGTTTGTTTTTCTTTCGGAAGTTTCGGCAAAATCCGTTTAATGTCATGGATAAAACCCATATCCAACATACGGTCGGCTTCGTCCAGAACAAAATATTCCACCTGTTCCAAACAAAGATAGCCTTGGTTCATCAAATCAAGTAAACGTCCGGGCGTAGCCACCAGAATATCGGTTCCTTTCTGTAACATATTCACCTGCGGACGCTGGTTTACTCCCCCGAATATCACACCATGGCGAACTTGCGTATAGTGGGCATATTCATCAATACATTCACTGATCTGTAAAGCCAGTTCACGTGTCGGCGTTAATATCAACGCCTTAACTCCCTTATGTTTTTCCCTGACAGAATCCGTTTGTAAAAATTGGATGATGGGAATTGCAAAAGAAGCAGTTTTACCGGTTCCCGTTTGTGCACACCCCAATACATCCCTCTGAGACAATGCGGCAGGAATCGCTTTTTGCTGAATGGGTGTCGGTTCGGTATATCCTTTTTCTTCGATAGCCTTTAAAACCGGCTGGATTATATTTAATTCTTTAAATGTCATATATGATTATTTTACTGTATTAAAACAATGGTTAGCTATGTTCAATTTTAAGTAAATAAGTATGCCCGGAAAAAAGTTCCGTTTCAGGTACTTAAACCCTTTTTTACTTCTGCATATTTTCAGTGGAAAAACATGAATATCCGCTAATTTTCGGATAAATTATCTGTCCGGAGATACCTCTCAACAGACAATTCGTCTCATTGAGTATGAATTATTAAACTTTCAACCCTGGTTTCTCAGAAAACAGAACACAAAAAAGTTTAATCAATCTGTTTCGGAAATGAAATATTTCAGGGTCGTTAAACTCCCGATTTTGCATTGAAAAGTAAGAATAAACTGAACTTAATTGCTAAGTATTATAATACACTTGAAAAGCAGAAATATATTCTGTAAGACAAAAGAGTAATCTCCTGTCTTACAGCATCAAAATATTAATACCGTCTGGAATTATAATTTTTGTCACGATATCCGCCATTTGACGGTCTTTCTGTGCGAGGACGCGCAACGGTTACATTAATCACCTTATGATCATATTCTGCACCATTCAGTTCATCGATAGCCCTCTGTCCGGCAACTTCATCACCCATCTCAACAAATCCGAATCCTCTGGATCTCCCGGTTTCCCGGTCTGAAATAATTTTTGCTGAAGAAACTTCTCCGTACTCTGTAAATAATTCGTTTAAGTCTGCATCACTTGTGTTAAAGCTTAAACCTGAAATGTAAATGTTCATTTGAAATAAAATAAAAAATTAATACTGATTAGAGAGTAGGATAATTAAAGGAGAGACTTGCTTAACTGAATAAAAAAGAACCTTATCGATAACGATTCATAACTCTAACAAGTACAAAGGTAATACAATAATTCAGAAAAACAATTTTTATTTCCCGAATTCAAATAATCACACAATGATTCTGATTATTTAACATATACAAGCACCAAAACCATTATTCCAATCAGGCCAGCAACTTTCCCTACTGTTTTTGTAAATATACGCACGATGACAAGCTCAAGGATTAATCTGTAAATAGATATGGAAGCTTATCCGCGTAAATTCAAATAACAAAATAAAAAGGATATAGCGTTACGGTTATATCCTCTTTAACTAATCATTTTCAAAAATAAATCACTTTCCGGCCATTGCTTTTTTCATTCTCTCAATGTCAGTCAGATAATCCTGAAGATCCTGTTCATGTTCTTCTTCTTCGGCCAGAATTTTTTTCACAATATCACACGTAGTAAAGTCTTTACCATTGGTAAACTCGGCAATTTCCTGATATCTCAGAATAGCACAACGTTCTGAAGCAATATTGTCTTTCAATAAGTTAACAGAACCAAAGTCTTGTGGGGCATCATATTTACATCTGGCTAACTCAGACCATTTTTTAGGATCCAAAACAGGAACCCCCTCCAATTCGATGATACGTTTAGCAATCATCTGAGCATGTTGACGTTCTTCTTCAGCATGTTCTTCAAACTCACTTTGTACATTTGGACGCATAGCCCCTTCAACAACTAATGCACCTATCCAATACTGATAATATGCCAACCATTCTTCAGACAATGCTGCATTTAACTGCAAAATCAATTTTTCTACATCCAGCTTTCCCTGCAGGATTTTTACACTTTCTTTAGCCATAATTTTAGTATTTAGTTTATTTCTTTTATACGTCCAACAGCCAAAGAAGTTTTATTTGACACACCGATGCTGATATATATCCAATGGTTTATGTTAATCCTGCCCGAATTTAATGCGATTCTCCTTATTTTTCCGGAATGGAAGTCTGGGAAAAAGCTTTCTAAAACGCACTAAATAGATTGTAATATTTCCACCGGCAATAATCAGGGTTACAGCCAGGATAATCATCAACATGCCACAACTCAATCTTGTAGTCAGAGATTCTCCAAAGACCACGACTCCCAAAAAAACAGCCGTTAATGGCTCCAAAGCCCCCAGAATAGCCGTAGGTGTAGAACCAATATATTGAATTGCCTGAGTCGTACAAAGAAACGATATCGCCGTAGGAAAAACAGCCAAAGCAAGAAGATTACCCCACAAATACCATTCTTGCACAATATGCAAACTTTTCCCAAAATCAACCCGGATTAAAAACAAGGTCATCCCAAAAAGCAGAACATAGAAAGTCAATCTAAGCGTTGCAACATGTTTCAGGGTTGACTGATTTACACCAACAATATATATCGCATAAGAAAGAGCAGAAGCCATCACCAGTAAAATACCGACCATACTAAGCGTTGTACCATCTCCGCCTTGATAGAGTAACCCGATCCCCCCTAAGGCTAACAAAATACATAATACAGTAGGCAATGTCAGCTTTTCTTTGAAAACCAACCACATAATCAATGCCACCATAATGGGATAAACAAACAATAAGGTCGACGCAATGCCAACATCCATATAATTATAGCTCTGAAACAAAGTCAATGAAGAAATAGCAACCAGAAACCCCATTATTATCAGTGGCAATACTTCCTTACGCCTCAATTTAAAACTCCTTCCTCTTGCTACAATCATGATTCCTAATATTGGAATAGCGAATAAATAACGAAAAAAAAGAACAGAATCCGGATTCATACCGGCTTTGTACAAAGGGAGAGCGAACAAAGGATTCATACCATAAGTAGCAGCAGCTATAGCTCCCAACATATATCCTTTCACTTTTACATTCATAAATCTGGAAATTTGTAGCCAAAAATAGCTCATTTTTACTTATCCTGTTCTATTGTTTCCAATACTTTTATAACGAAAAAAACAGAAAACTACTCTGCTATATTCACAACCTGATAATGTAGAAAACAGGAAAACAAATCCAGCCCTCCAATATGGACAAAAATCAATTGCAAATGGCAGCATCTTTTCATTTGAAGAGAGTTCCCGTAAAAATAATATGATAAAAAAGGTGCCTGATTTTTTGCAGGCACCTTTTTTATCATATATCTCCCTTACCTTTACCGGGCATGATTAAATCCACGAGGTTTTTGTGGTTGATTCTTATTCCAGAGAATAGCACTATTGGTGGGTTCCTGCAATTTATCCAATTCTGCAATATTTGCTTTGATATCCTGTACCAACAAATCTGCCAGATCTATACCTGTACCTTGACGGACAACTACACGCATGATCACCACATTCTCCATTGCTTTGGGCATTGTATAAGCCGGAACCTGCCACCCCTGAGAATGTAAAGCATCTGAAAGGTCATAAAGAGTCCATTTCCGTGTCGGATCTTCTTTTAACTTCCAGATAAACAATGGATTTGGATTTTTATCACTCAAAAATTCGAAAATCCCCATTTCTTTCAATTGCTTCCTCAGGTATGTACATACATCCAGACAATTTTGCTGAATCTGACGATATCCTTCCTTACCTAAACGCAGGAATTGATAATATTGAGCCAACACCTGGTTACCCGGACGTGAGAAATTAATAGAAATACTCGGAATATTTGCTCCCAGATAATTGACAGCAAAATTCATTTCTTCGGGCAGATATTTTTTGTCTTTCCAAACCACCCACCCTACACCTGGATAAACCAAACCAAATTTATGTCCGGAAGCACTAATCGACAATACCCATTTCAAACGGAAATCCCAAACAGTTTCCGGATCAATAAACGGGTGTATAAAACCACCCGTAGCAGCATCTACATGAATACAGATTTCCCACCCTTTTTCAGTATTGAGCTTATCCAAAGCATCATTGATCTCTTTCACGTTATCGTCCAATCCGGTAATAGTAACCCCTTGAATCGGTACTACGCAGATTGTATTCTCATCACACATACTTATAACCTCCTTTGGATCCAAAGTGATCTTCTCTGCGGTTACAGGCACCATTCGCATCTCAACATCCCAGTAAATAGCAAATTTTTCCCAAACCACCTGCATACAACTGGAAATAATAAAATTAGGTTTATCTGTAGGAAGCCCTTTAGCACGACGGCGTTTTTGCCAGCGCTTTAAAGCTGAAATACCTCCCAACATACAAGCTTCAGAAGAACCTACGGTACTTGTTCCTGTACAATACGGAGGTTCCGGAGAATTCCATAATTTGGCAATAATATTCACACAACGACGTTCTATTTCTGCAGTCTGAGGATATTCAGTTTTATCAATCATGTTCTTATCCATCGTCTCGGTCATCACCCGGCGGGCATAATCATCCATCCATGTGGTCACAAAAGTAGCCAGATTCAAACGGGAATTACCATCCAACATGGCTTCATCATGTACTAACTGATAAGCAACCTCACCAGGCATAGAGCTTTGGGGCATCTCAAACTTAGGAGCCACACGTGCTTCCTCGGAAGTTCCAAAAATAGGAGTGTTCGGATTTTCTGTTTTCATAATTCAACTTTTAAATAATGTAGTAACTCAAAACAAGACAGACTTGTTGATCTTGTCAAATTACGCAAGCAGACTAGTTTAGTTTCAGCTTCTTACAATATTTAACTTCATATAGACAACGATAACCTCCTATCATAAAAACAATCAGAATTAAAAAAATGAATTATTTCTCTTCCCCAAACTTTTTCTATTCCATACCGTAAACAAAAACAGGAAGCACATCTCCATGCCCCCTCAACTGTGGAATTATGGACAAAATTAAACACGACCGTGCTGAAGCACATTCCACACCGGGCCCGAGGTGTGCTTTTTTCACGGGCCATTCCAACAATTGTAAATCTTTATACTTTTCGTATACCGGAATCATGCTCATGGCATTCTGCCAGCAAGTTCTACACCAGGAAACCCATAAATCAATCAATGCCATTTTCCCTTCAATCAGCCCGGAAAGAATCGCCAATATCCAATCCATCCAAGAAAGAGCAATAAAATCAATATACTCTCTGCCGGCTTTTACAGCCTTCAATCAATACTCAAAAGAAATTATCAAACATTTTACCTCATTTTCCTGTATAACAGATAAAATATAACCCAAACAACATGGAAGAAAGTTTCTTATATTATATAGAACACAGTATAAAAATCCATTGGAATCGTCAAGCACTAACTGATTATAAAGGAGCTACCCACACTTATAAAGATGTTGCCCGGACAATCGAAGAATTACATATTCTATTCGAAAAAGGAGGAATCCGGAAAGGAGACCGCATAGCTCTTTGTAGCCGTAATATGTCCAATTGGGGAATAGCTTTTCTGGCAATACTATCATTTGGAGCGGTTGCCGTACCCATACTCCATGAATTCAAACCCGATAACATACATCATATCATCAATCACTCAGAAGCCCGCATCCTATTCATTGGGGCATCTATCTGGAAAGAACTGAACCACACCAATATGCCCCAGCTGGAAACCGTGATACAACTGGAAGACTACACCATACTACACAACATCAACCTGCAAATCAGTCAGGTCCAGGCTAGACTTAGTGAATTTTTCGGACAAAAATACCCAGACTGCTTCACTCCTGACGATGTTCATTACGAACCGGATAAACCCGAACAATTAGCCATGATTAATTATACATCAGGCACAACCAGTGCATCTAAAGGAGTGATGCTATCCTACAGAAGTATGTGGTCAAACCTGAAATATGCACTGGACAGAATGGGGTATAACCCGGGAGAACGTATAGTTTCCATACTGACTATGGCTCATATGTATGGCCTTGCTTTCGAGTTGATTTATCCTTTTGCCAGCGGCACACACGTCTATTTTATCTCTAAAACTCCTTCTCCCAAAATTATCAATGACATTTTCACTGAAGTTCGTCCCAATCTGATTGTTGCCGTACCTTTGATCATTGAAAAAATCATTAAACACCGGGTACTACCACAACTGAAAAAATTCCATATCCGGTTGTTTCTGAAACTTCCCTACATTAACCGCCGTTTACGTGCCTCTATCCGGAACAAAATCGTGAATGCATTTGGCGGACGTTTCAAACTCATCGCCATCGGTGGAGCTGCCCTGAATTTTGAAGTAGAAAAATTCCTTACCTCGGTAAAATTCCCGTACACTGTCGGATATGGAATGACAGAATGCGGTCCGGGGATTTCTTTCGATGACTGGCACACTTTCAAACCCGGTTCTTGCGGAAAAGCAATCGACCGGATGGCAATCACGATCAATTCGTCGGACCCTGAAAATATTGTCGGAGAAATCCTGGTTCGTGGCGCTAACCTCATGACTGGTTATTATAAAAACCCGGAAGCTACACGTGCAGCTATAGACCAAGAAGGCTGGCTACATACGGGAGATCTGGGAATTATCGATTCTGAAGGTTACCTGTTTATTAAAGGACGGAGTAAAAATATGATTTTAGGTCCCAGCGGACAAAACATTTATCCTGAAGAAATTGAAGACCGGATCAACGCTCTACCCTATGTTTCAGAGTCTTTAGTCATAGAACATGACGGTAAATTAGTAGCCCTGGTCCACCCGGATTATGAACAAGCTAAGAAAGATAAGATAACAAAGGAAAACATGAAAAAAATCATGGAAGACAACCGTAAATTAGCCAATACCATGCTTCCCACATATAGTCAGATAGCCCGGCTAAAGATTCAGGAAAACGAATTTGAAAAAACTCCTAAACGTAGTATTAAACGATACTTATATCAGGAATAAGCATCATTTTTCCCCAAACATTTCCGGTTTCAGGCTGAATCATTTATCTTTGTTCATTTCAAAGTAATTATTATGGAAGAAAGTTTTTTGAAATACATAGAAGATAGTATCAAAACAAACTGGGACCGGCCAGCTTTGACAGATTTCAAAGGAGCTACCAGTTCATATAAAGACGTTGCCCGGAAAATCGAGAAACTACATCTACTTTTTGAGCATTGCGGCATCCGCAAAGGAGATAAAATTGCATTATGCAGCCGCAATACCAGTAACTGGGGGATTGCTTTTCTGGCAACCTTATCTTACGGGGCTGTAGTTGTACCTATTTTAAATGAATTTAAACCCGACAATATACATCATATTGTCAATCATTCCGAAGCCCGTATTCTATTTGCCGGAGATATCGTGTGGGAAAATCTGGACGAAGGGGCAATGCCTGATCTCGACGGTGTCATCCGGGTTGAAGACTATTCCCTGCGTTTTTCCCGGCAAAAAAAACTTACAGAAGCCCGGGCAAAATTAAACGAACTCTTTGGGAAAAAATTTCCGGAACGTTTCCGGCCTGAAGATGTTCATTATGACTATGACAAACTGAATGACCTCGCCTTGATAAACTATACTTCCGGAACAACAAGCTCTTCTAAAGGGGTTATGTTACCTTACCGGAGTTTGTGGACCAATCTGAAATTTGCACTCGGGGTATTCGGACTTACTCCAGGAGAACAGATTGTCAGCATGTTGCCAATGGCCCATATGTATGGTTTGGCGTTTGAATTCATTTATGAATTCGCCAGTGGCATGCATATTTCTGTCCCGTACCCCTTCGCCTAAAATCATCGCAGATGCTTTTGCCGAAGTGAAACCGGACCTGATTATCACCGTACCTTTGGTCATTGAAAAAATTATCAAAAAGAAAGTTTTTCCTACCATTGAGAAGCCACATATGAAAATCCTGATGAGTATCCCACTCATCAACGACAAAATCAAAGATACGATCCGTCAAAAAGTAATCAATGCTTTTGGAGGAAAATTTAAGGAACTCATCATCGGAGGAGCTGCGCTGAATAAAGAAGTTGAAACTTTTCTCCGTTCTATCCGCTTTCCGTATACGGTAGGTTATGGTATGACAGAATGTGGTCCATTGTTGAGCTATGATGATTGGAGCACTTTCAAGCAAGGGTCCTGTGGTAAAGCTATCGAACGTGTCCAATTACGTATAGACTCTCCTGATCAGCAACAGATAGTGGGCGAAATTCTGGCTAAAGGAGATTGTGTGATGTCAGGATATTACAAAAATCCGGAAGCAACCCAAGCTGCCCTCGACAAAGAGGGATGGTTGCATACTGGGGACATGGGCATTATCGATGCCGACGGGTATCTTTTTATCCGCGGAAGATGTAAAAACATGATACTAAGCTCAAACGGACAAAACATCTACCCGGAAGAGATTGAAGACCGGCTGAATAATATGCCCTATGTTAGTGAATCCATTGTGATCGAAAAAGACAACAAGTTAATTGCGTTGATTTATCCCGACTTTGATACTGTAAATGCCGATCATGTCAGCGATGAAAAACTGGCAGAAGCAATGACAGACAACCTCAAAGAACTGAACCAACAATTACCAGCCTATAGCCAATTAAGTAGTTACAAACTATACAACGAAGAATTCGAAAAAACCCCAAAACGAAGCATTAAACGTTTTCTATACCAATAAATATCCTGAGGCGCTCCATAATGAGTGCCTCAGGACATTTAAGCCGGATAAGTTTTCAACTCCCAAAAAAATTCCAATTTTCAATTTTCACTTTTCATTTTTTCGTACCTTCGTAAACTCAAAAATCGATAAAAATGAACAAAAACATAAAACGGAAACCTGCCCCGGCAAAGGACAGAGCGAAATCGGCATCTCTAATTCCGGACTTATTGAAAGAACAGCGTAACCGGATCATTATGGGCATTACTCTGGCGCTGATATCCTTATTTATTTTATTTTCAATGATCGGTTTTTTCTTTTCCGGAGGGATAGATCAGAGCTTAGTAGATGGTTCCGTCAGGCAAATCATTGCTAATCCTGAAGTAACAGCGGCAAATCCTGCCGGAAAAATTGGAGCCTGGATTTCTGATTTACTCATCAATCGTTGGTTCGGGTTGTCCTCTTTTATTATTTGCTATTTATTGATGGTCAGCAGTCTGCGGCAGGCGCCAGAGTACGGCACTTCGGCCGCAAAATGTTCATTGGAATGTCGATTGTGCTATGGATTTCCCTATTATTAGGTTTTATAACAGAATCCATTTCAAATCTTTTTGAAGTAGGAACGGGCTATCTATTTCCCGGTGGAGGACACGGCTATTTTGTCAGCCTTTGGCTGAATTCCTTAATAGGCAGAGTAGGTACCATTCTATTTCTGGTGTTTACTTTCATTATCATCCTGTTTTTCGGATTCGAAAGAACATTCTACCGTTGTGTAGATTATGTAAAATCATACATCCGAAAACGACAAGAAAAAGCTTTAGCAGTTCTGCGGGCAAAAAGAGCTGCTGAACAAGCTGCCCGTGAAACAGCTCAATTAAAAACCACAGAAGAGGAGGGAAAAAACGCAACAAATCCATTGCAGCAAGAACCGCTACAGGATGATATTCCCAACTTTGGAATTGAAGCGGAAGAAAATCAAAATGCTATAAATGAAGAAGAAGAAACAGAAGTGCCGGACAATATTTACACACCGAATCTCTCCGGACAACCAGAACGCCTTCTCTCCGGACAAGCCGGTTCTTCAGAAGATGAAGTAACACAACAGAGATTGGACAACAATCCCTATCATATTACAGAATTTGAATTTAGTTCTGAAATCTCAAATCTGGTCCCGACAGAATCTGAATCCGACACAGAAAACAAAAATGGGGACGGAAATATCCTGCTTACCGTTAACAACAAAAATCAGGAAGAAACTGTCGACCGGAACATCCTGCCTACTGAAGATTACGATCCGACACTCGATTTGTCAAACTACCAATATCCATCGCTAGAATTACTAGAGGAACATTCTTCCGGAAACCCAAAAGTTACTCAGGAAGAATTAGAAGAAAATAAAAACAAAATTGTTGAAACCCTCCGCAACTATAAAATTGAAATCACTAAAATAAAAGCAACCATTGGCCCGACTGTTACTTTATATGAGATTGTACCAGCTCC
>ERZ780154.1202-NODE-1202-length-13871-cov-1.78301_pt1 | contig 13871 bp, 15 predicted proteins | sample MGYA00511568_ERZ780154 | MGnify/ENA primary metagenome ERZ780154 (study PRJEB29588, sample SAMEA2142525) | human gut metagenome | biome: human gut; feature: human-associated habitat; material: faeces | place: Denmark | collected 2008/2010 ...
GGGTTCCCGAAGTTCTTGAAGAAGCGAGAATATTGATTAAAAATAAAGACAACAAAGAAATAATATTTAATATCAGCGATGATTTTCCGTTGGTGGAAGCTGATAAAGACAGGCTGCTGCAGGTGTTTGTAAACCTTCTTGAAAATGCCGCAAAATATGCCTCAGAGGGGTCAAAAATTGTAGTTGATACTGCTGTTGCCGGCGGCAAAGCAAAAATATTTGTTAAAAACGACTGTGAAGTAATTCCTCCTAAAAAGTTAAATAAGCTGTTTGAAAAATTTATTCGTCTTGATGATAACACCACAAGAACAACACGCGGCACAGGGCTGGGGTTGTTTATAGTTAAAGGACTTGTAGAGGCTATGAACGGTGAAATTACACTTCGCAGTGATAAAGAGTGCGGTTTTTGTGTTGAACTGACGCTGAAACTTGTCAAAGTTACGGAGAATGTATAAATGAAACGTGCCGTAAAACTTGCCGAAAATGCTAACGGAGAAATTCCTGTCGGGGCAATAATAGTTAAAGACGGTGAGGTTATAGCCGAAGCATTTAACCAAAAAGAAACACTTAATGATGTAACTGCTCATGCAGAAATTCTTGCAATTCGTGAAGCCGAACGAAAACTTGCCCGCTGGCGTCTTGATGACTGCGAAATGTATGTTACTCTTGAACCCTGTCCGATGTGTGCATGGGCAATAGTTTCGGCGAGATTAAAAACTGTTTATTTCGGCTCATACGACCATAATTACGGAGCTCTTGGCTCTGTTACAGACGTGAGAAAACTTGCTAATTCAAAAATGAAAGTTTACGGGGGGATTTTGGAAGAAGATTGTGATAAAATATTAAAGGAATATTTCAAGGAGCTGAGAAATGATTACAAAAATCGAGATTGATAAATTAGCCGAAACTTATGAAACCGTTGATTTTATAAAAGATGACCCTGTCAGAGTTCCGAATAGATTTACTGATAAGAAAGATATAGAAATAGCGGGTTTTATTGCATCTATTGTTGCTTACGGAAGGCGTGAAGTTTTTTTGAAAAAGCTTGATACACTTTTCGAGATTGCACAGAATGAACCTCTAAATTTTATTTTAAATTTTGAATCGAAAATTCTCGGTGATTTTAACTATCGTTTTGGAAAGCCTGATGATTTTGCGCAGATTTTTATGATAATGCGTGATTTGTATTCAAAACAAGGCGGACTTGAAGAACTTTTCAAATACGGTTATGAAAATCCTGTATCTGATAATATGTTTATACCTATTACTGACTATTTTTATTCCCGTGCAAAAGATAATACTTCTCAAGGATTTCGTTTTATGATACCGGATGCACGCAAAGGCAGTGCTATGAAGAGAATGTGTATGTATCTCAGGTGGATGGTCAGAAAAGGTCCTGTGGATTTCGGTATATGGAATTTTATGAAACCGTCGGAACTTTTAATCCCTCTTGATACTCACGTTGCAAGACTTTCAAGAGAAATGGGGCTTCTGACAAGAAATGCAAATGATTTTAAATCAGTTCTTGAAATTACCGAAAATCTTCGTAAATTTGACCCTGAAGACCCGACAAAATATGACTTTGCAATGTTCGGATACGGGGTTAATAACAAAGGATAATGCATGAAAAAAAGTATTATTAGTACTAGTATATATATTATTCTTGTACTTATTTTGTTTGCATTGGTTATAATTTTTTATCCGTGTAAAGGTTATTTTTCTTGTGACAGATTGCAAAATATTTGCAGATATGAGCGTGTTTCCGTTTTTAACCGGAAATACATCAAAACAGCTAAGTTAAGCTCGCTTTCAAACGCTCAATATACTTCGCTTATTGCAAGACACAGGCATGATGATTTAATGTATCTTATTGATTATGATAAAAGCCGCGATGATAATGTATTTGTACAATTCAGTTTTCCGACATTGCATGATGCCAGAGATACAGGTAATAAATTTGATGCTTACTTAAAGTCGAATGAACAGGAATTTAAATATACAGATAAAGGGCAGGCAAAAACATTTCGCAATATAATGCTGTTTTTAACTGTTTGTTTATTAATCAGTTTAGCTAATTTTTATTTTAATCCGCAAAATGATTATTAAAAACGGCTGCGCTTTTTCTTTAGTGAATACCGGATAAATATATACAACACCTGTGTATCGGGTGGAGCGGCAAGCTCCCTATTCGCCCAGATTTATTTGCGAGAATTGAACGATTTTGTTTTTACCGCGTTTTTTAGCATTGTATAATGCATGCTCTGCATAACGGATTATTGTATTTGCATCTTCTTCTGTATTTTCAATACAAGGATAAGTTGCTATGCCGCCTGAAATTGTAATAGGATGTCTTTCTTCTTCTCCGGCGGGTATAAATTCCATTCTTTCAATATCTTTTCTAAATCTTTCCGCAAATAAAAATGCATTTTCTTCAGAAGTGTTAGGCAGGATAAGTAAAAATTCTTCATCGCCGTAACGGGTAAGGATATCTTCTTTTCTGATAAGCTGTTTTAATTTATCAGCGATAGAACGAAGCAGAACGTCGCCCCATTCGTAACCGTAAATATCATTTACAACCTTGAAAAAGTCAAGGTCAAAAAGCAGGCAGGAAAGTTTTGTACCGTAGCGTCTTGCTCTTGAAATTTCCTGATCAAGACGTTCCTGCATGTATTTTCTGTTATGCAGACCAGTTAATTCGTCTGTTGTAGATACAACTTTGAGTTTATCGCGTAATTCTTTATATTTTAAAAGGGCATTAGCTCTTATAACAAGTTCCATGTTGTCTACAGGAGTTTTTATAAAATCAAAAATGACAGCTCTTACGGTTGTACCTTTGAAAACGTCGCCGATAAATAATGTAGGAGCTTTGAATTTTGTTGTCATTAAAACGTCTTTGATATTCGGAACACTTTCTACAACTACAAGTCCGGGGTTAAGTGTTTCGTAATCTTTAAGATTTTCAGCACTTTCAATTCTTACGTTTGTATCATCTATCTGCGCTAAAACATCTGCGAGTTTTGATTCATTTTTATCTGTATAAACAACAACATTTTTCATTTTTATAATTCCTAAACTTTTAGTCTCTCTATTCTTTATTTATACCATATTGAGCCGTTTAAATCAATAGGTAAATAAAATTTAATAAAATGCCTACACGCTTTTTCCATGCTAAAATCAGTATATGCTAAGCGTAAAAATAAAACCGATGCAAAAAGATGATCTTGATGCTGTAATTTCAATTGAGGCACAGGCATACGGTCCTCATCACTGGTCTAAAGATTCCTTTATGAGTGAACTTTCCAATGATCTGGCAAAATATTTCAGTGTTTAACAGTGACGGGGATTTGATTGCATACTGCGGCTGCTGGCAGATTTTAGAAGAAGCTCATATAACCAATATTGCAGTATCTCCTGCTTACAGACGCAATCACATTGGCGAGGCACTATTAACAACGATAATCGATGAGTGTTACAGAAATATGGCAAAGTACATTACACTTGAGGTTCGTGTAAGTAACAAGCCCGCAATAGCACTGTATGAGAAATACGGGTTTAAATCTCTCGGGACAAGAAAAGGTTACTATCAGGACAATAATGAAGATGCTTTAATAATGTGGACAGAAAATATTTTTTACGATAAATTTAAATCAGGATATGAAAAAAATGTCGCTGTTCTAAAGGGGAAAATTAATATTTTATGACAGACACTGCTGCGCCGAAAATAAGGGTAATTAAAAAACAAATTGAAGGTATAAGATTAACTTTCGGAAGTTTGCTGCTTGTTTTATGCTGTACGTTTTTAATTATACTTGCAACGTTTGTTCAGTTTAACGTAAGTCATTTTATACTTCCGTTAGGACTTTTTAAGGGTGAACCTCTTGTATTAAGCGATTATATTCATACATACAGGCTTATTCCTCAGGTGCCGGTAATTATGTTCGTTGGTGCTTTTCTCGGCAGAAGATACGGTATAGCAAGTATTTTATTATATATTTTGCTCGGTTTGTTTATCATTCCCGTATTTGCGCTTGGCGGAGGACCTAAATATATTTTTGAATACAGTTTCGGGTATATTCTGGCTTATATTCCTGCGGTATTTTTAAAAGCGGTTATACAAACAGAAATATGCTGCATGCTGTTCTGGTCGGAGTTTTAACAATCCATCTGATAGGTGTTTTATATATGCTTTTTATTGCAGGGCTTAGACATGAAGGCTCTGAATTTATGCTGGGTTGGATTGCTGCTCAGAGCGGTGTCAAAATTATTTATGATTTCGTTTTTAGTTTTGCAGCGGTATTTGTTGCAAAGTACGCAAAGATTATTTTATGGTTTTTTATGTAAGGAGTTAATTTATGAAAATTCAATCATTACAAAGTCCCTCTTTTGGAAACAGCAGACCGAAGTTTGATGTTCAGGGGCATTCTGGGTCAATGTATGATAATCTGCACAATTGCAAACAGACTTATAATTCACAGAATATAATCGATGCTGTTGAGAGCAACAATGTAAAAAAAATACTCGTAAGCTCTCTTTCAGGTTTAAATCCTCAGGGAAGCGATGTTTTTCAATCGGAACTTAACGCAGCAAAAGAAATGGAAATTATAACGGGAAACGGGAATGTAAGGATATATCCTCTTATATCTTGTCAGCCCGGAATTTCAAAAGACAGCGGCGTTGTTGAAAAGTTAATTGAAGGCGGTAAGTTTTACGGGATGAAATTTCACCCGACTAATACGCAAAAATCAGTGAAAGATAATTTTGAAGCGTATTCAAAATATTTATCACTTGCCGAAGAAAAAGGACTTCCTTGCGTATTTCATTCAATTAGCGACGGGAAATCAGACCCTGTTGAGATTATAAAATTGGCTGAAAAGCATCCGAAACTTCCTGTTGTTCTCTACCATATTGATTTAATGGCATCGCCCGAGCAGATGGGTAAAACAATTGACAATATTTCAAATTCCGTAAAAGGCGGCAAATCCAATCTTTTTGTTGACATATCATGGCTTACGGGGCTGTTTGATAATGCCGGACAAAATAAAAATACAATTAAGCAGGCTCTTGAAAAAATAGGACCTGAAAGAATTTTATTCGGTTCCGATACTCCTATCGCGGAAATGGGCGACAAAGAGAAATACGGAAAATTTGCCGATTTTGTGGAAGATACCGTAAAAGAATTCTATAAGGATAAACCCGAGGATGCCGAAAAAGCCTTAAACAATATTTTTTATGATAATGCGGAAGAAGTATTTATTAATAAAAAATGGTATCAAAAACCTGTAATAAAAGGAATTAAAGGGCAGGTTAAAGAAGCTTCATCATCCAAAAAAGGTTTACTTATTGCGGCCGGTGTTGCTGCCGCAGGTATAATAGCACTGGTTGTAAAATCAGTCTGTGATGACGCTAAAAAAGCTAAAGCAGCTGAAAATAACCCGTCCAAAGTTGTTAAGCACTAATTGCAGAAACAGGCTGAATAATGGTTTACACCTACATTATCAAGCAGGGGGATTTCTTTTGTGCAAATTTCAATGCATTTCGGGCATCTGGGGTGAAATCTGCAGCCATTTATATCCTGCATAATATTAGGAGGCTGCCCCTGAATTGTTTCCAATCTCGAACACCTGTTAGACGGAAGTGAGCGTAAAAGTGCCGTTGAGTAAGGATGTTTGGGATTTGCAAAAAATTCTTTTGCAGGTCCTGTTTCAACAATCCTACCTGCGTACATTACGGAAACATAATCGGCGTTTTCTCCCACAAGCGCAAGGTCATGTGTAATTAAAAGAACAGATGTATTTGTGTTATTTTGAATTTCTTTTAGAAGCTTCATTATCTGTGCCTGAATGGTTACGTCAAGAGCGGTCGTGGGCTCGTCTGCAATTAATATTTCCGCGTTGCAGGCAAGTGCCATTGCAATTATCGCTCGTTGTTTCATACCGCCTGAAAATTCATGCGGATAAGCTTTCATTCTTTCTTCTGCACAGGGAATTTGAACGGCTTCAAGAGCTTCTATGGCTTTGTTGTAAGCTTCTTTGCCTTTAAGATGCTGATGGATTTTTATAACTTCCAAAAGCTGATCGCCGACAGTGTACAGAGGGTTTAAAGATGTCATAGGATCCTGCGGAATAAGTGCGATTTTAGCCCCTCTTGTATGCTGTAATTCTTTTGCGGAAGCTTCAAGCAGATTATTTCCGTCAAACAAAATTTCTCCGCCCGTAATCTTTGCCGTTTTCGGCAGTAATTGTAAAATGCTCATGGCACTAATTGTTTTACCGCATCCTGATTCTCCCACAAGAGCATGCATCCTGCCCTTTTCAAGTGTAAAAGAAACATTAAACAATGCCTGACGAAATCCGCATTCGCAATTAAATCCCAGATTTAAATTTTTGACCTCTAATATCGGCATAAGCCTATAATACATCATAATCCGCAATATGTGAATAGTCTTGTCGGGTGCTTTTGTTAACAAATATTAAGAAAATTTTTAATTATCATGCAATTTTTTTTACAAAAAATTTTTTATAAATGCATAGGGGATATTTAAAAGTTTAATTTTCTTGTCACGGGGAAAATTAGAAAGGGAAAAAAATGACAGACGTAAAAAAAGTTGATTTAGTATCTGCTAAAAATACTCAAAAACAAGCAGTTACAGATCCGGTTGAAAAAGAAAAAGCAGAAAAAGCAAAGTTAAATGCAGAAATTCAAAGAGAACTTGCAACAAAAAAAGCCAGAAAAGAAGCTGTTGAAGAAGCAAAACAGGCATACTTAAAGTTCGGCACTGTTGAAGGTAAAAAGATTGAATCCGAAAAAGAAGCTCAGAAAATGGCTGAAAACTATGTAAAAGATAAATATTATGAAGAAAAATCGGATGCTACTCAGGTATTTATGGATAAACAAGCTTACAAAGCCGCCGAAAAAGAACGCAAAGAACAGAGAAAAGATTTAGTTGAACAGTACAGAAACGAAGGCTTAAGCAGAAAAGAAGCAAAACAAAAAGCCGATGCTCAATTAGTTGAAAATGAATATGTAAGCGGTAAGAAAACACGTAAATACGTTGAAGGCAACAAAGATTTGTTCTATGACGAAAATGGTAATTTTTCAAGTGATAAATTCAAACAAACAGCCTTAAAATTCGCTAACACCCATACACAGGAAGGTGAAGCCGAAAACCATTATTTAAGTCTTAAAGAAAGACGCGAAGTTGCAGAAAAAGAAAATGTTAAAGCAAGCGTAATTAAAAATATAGCTAAAAAATCTAACTTAGGATACGAAAAAGATAATACAAATCTTTACAGAGGTCTTTATGTTGCAGGTGTAACAGGTGTCGGCGCAGGTTTAGGCGCAGCACTCGGAGCATCAGGCATACTTGCTGGTAATGTTGTTGCAACTGCAACTTCCACTGCAACATCAACATCCAGTGCAACCGCAAATATTTATGATAACGCAGGTAACATCATAGAATCATCAACAGCAACCGATACTGCTACAGCTACCGACACAGCAACTGCTAAAGCAAAATCGGGCTTAAGCAAAGCGGGACAAGGTGCAGCAGCAGGTGCATTAATCGGTCTTGGTTTAGGTTTAAGTACAATGGGCTTTATCAAAGACAAAGGCAGCAAAGAAGCTAGAATTTATACTCCGGGAAAAGCAGAGGAAACTATTCCGCCTGTAAAACCTGATCAAGATACAAATCCTGATCCTATTCCGCCTAAACCGGAACCGGAAGTTCCTCCTTGCCCCTTAACTCCGGGGGAAGAAAAAGAAGAATATTGTGATTATAAAGTTAAAAAAGGCGAATACTGGCGTGGAATTGTCAAAGCAAAATATACTCATGAAGACGGTTCAAAATTAACTCCTGATGAAGAAGTTGCAATAGTTCATCAGTTGAAGCAGAAACATGGTATTACCGATTTTACAAAAAATACACAACCTCCTGTAATGCGTTTATACACAGAATTTAACGGCAAAAAGTACAATGTAGACTGCGATGCCGATGTTAAAGAAAAAACTTCAAAATTCGCACCTGCAAAAAGATATACAGGTAAAGCCGCAGACGGAACCGTAAGATATTTCTACACAGACTGCAACGGTAACAGAAGTCAGTTCTTTAAAACAAAAGAAGAACGCGATGCCGCAATGAAAGCAGCTGAACAACCCGCAAAAGCAGCTTAATTATCAACTGAATTACGTCTCCTTTATATAATAAAAAAAGACCTTCCACCCTCAGGAAGGTCTTTTAATTTAAGACGTAAATACCATGTTCTGTAGTAACAAGGTTATTTGCTGTCCAATAATCATCTGTGGGGTTAAACTCCGAATTAACACTAAAATAAGTAGAACCCGAACCTGACATTGTTGATTGCGGGTATAAGTCTTTTATATCCTGTAATTCTCTGTAATCATCAATCAAAGCCCATTCAAGGTCATTTTTAAAATTGTCTTTCTGACCGTATTTTGATTGAAATCCTGCTGCTTGTTTTTGTGAAAACTTAGTGTAAGCTTCTTTGGCGCTTATCCCGAGGTTTTTGGGCTTAATCAAAGAAACATTCATTTTTTCAAACGGAAGTTTTTCTAAAACTTCTCCTCTGCCTTTTGTCATTTGCCGTCCGCCCTCAAGGCAGAAATTTAAATCCGAGCCGAGTTTTGCACATAATTTATGAAGTTCCGTCAATGATAAAGGCTCGTTAAATATTTTATTTAAACCGTATAATGTCCCTGCCGCATCGGTACTTCCTCCTGCAAGACCTGCGGCAACGGGAATATTTTTATCTATATAAATTTCAATTTTGTGCGGCGGAAGATTTGTATGTTCAATAAAAAGCATTGCGGCTTTATAAACAAGATTTTTTTCGTTATACGGGATTTCCGTACTGTTTCCGGAAAGCTTAATTTCAAATTTTTCTGCCGCATTTGCACTTATCGTCAAATAATCATACAGGCTTATTGTCTGCATAATGCTTTCTATATTATGAAAACCGTCATCACGCTTTCCTGCAACCTTAAGGGTTAAATTAATTTTTGCGGGACACTGGATTTTAGTTTTCATTAAGTGCCTCCGACAATTTTCCGAAAGTTTCTATTGAAAGTTTTTCACCTCTTACATTTTCATCAAGTCCGAGTTTTATTAATGCTTTTTGAATATTTTCTTTTGAGAAGCCCCCTGAAAGAAGGCAGTTTTTAATATTTTTTCTGCGTTGTGAAAATGCCGCCTTAACGGTTTTTCTGAAATGTGTATAATCTTTTAATTCAAGAAGCGGTTTTTCTCTTACATCAAGTTTAACAAGAGCCGAATTAACTTTAGGCGCGGGGTAAAAAGAGCGTCTGCCGACAAGTTTCATAATTTTAACATCTGCCCAGAACCGCGACAAAATTGTTAAAAGTCCGTATTGTTTGCCTGATGAATTTTCATCTGCCGCCATTCGTCTTGCAACTTCTTCTTGCACCATAAGCAGGATATCCGTGATTTTGTTTCTGTTTTTATTGTTTAAATCATCAATTTCACCGAGAAGATGCGCAATAATAGGGCTTGTAATGTAATATGGAATATTTGCAACAACTTTAACTTTGCCTTCACAAAGTTCCGACAAATCCTGTTTTAAAATGTCGTTATGTATAATTTCAAGATTTGGTGCATTAAGTTTTTTGAGTTCTTTTATTGCCTCCTCATCAAGTTCAATTGCAATAACCTGTTTGGCATGCTTGATTAATTGTTCAGTTACAAAGCCGACACCCGGTCCGATTTCGATAACTGTATCATCCGGCTTAATGCCTGCAAAATCAATTATATCCGCAATTGTCTGACCGTCAATGAGAAAATTTTGTCCCAGTCTTTTTTTTGTTCTGAAGTATTTTGCCCGTTCGAAGTAGTTCATCTTACCTATAATAATACCACACACAGGTAAATGTTTTAACAAAATGTTTTTGATAATTTTGTGGATGTTATAATAGGATAGGGGGTAAATGTGAGTAACATTCAAACACAGGAAAAATTAGACAAAAAAGAGATTTTAAAATTGTTTAGGGAAGGATGCAAACCTTGCGGGGAGCATAAGATTGGGATTGAATACGAAAGACTTCCGATTTTTTCTGTGACATCTAAAGCTGCAGATTATTCTTCGGAATTCGGGGTGTGCAATTTTCTTAGAAGTTTTGCAAAAGAAGAAAATTGGGACTATATAACAGACGATTATAACATTATAGGTTTGAAACAGGGGCATGATACAATTACTCTTGAACCCGGATGCCAGATTGAATTAAGTTTAAAACCCGAAAGGACAATCGGAGAACTTAAAAACAAAATAAATGACTTAGACAAAAACATGAAACCCGTTTTGAATAAATCGGGCATAACTCTCTTGAATTATGGTGTTTCTCCTCTTTCAACCCATAAATCCATAAGTCTTATTCCTAAAAAGCGCTATCACTTAATGGCAAAATATCTCTGGGGAATTTTATCCGACGTTATGATGAGAGAAACAGCAGGTATACAGTGCTGCATTGACTTTGAGAATGAAGAAGATGCAATGAATAAGTTTCGAATTGCAAATAAACTTACTCCTTTTATGACTGCAATGTTTGCAAATTCTCCTATAAGAGGCGGGGTTGAAACAGGTTATAAAAGCTTTCGTGCCTTGAGCTGGCTTAATACGGATAATGACAGATGCGGTTTTGTGGGGCAGATTGATGACAAATTTTCATTTGAAGAATATGTTGATTATGTCCTTGAGGCGCCGATGATATTTATAAACCGTGAATCAGGCACAATTCCGGTTAACGGAAAAATAAACTTTTTAGAATTTATTCAGAACGGATTTGAAGGTTTTGAGGCTGATATTGACGACTTTAAACTCCATGCAAATCTTTATTTTCCCGAAGTCCGTATGCGTAATTTTGTTGAAATACGAAACCATGATTGTGCGGGCAGGGATTTGCAATATTCAATACTCGCAATTTACAAAGGGATTTTATATAATCATTGTGCAATGAATGAAATTGAGGAATTATTTAAATTTTTTGAATACAGGGATTTTTCAGAACTTCGCTACAATGTCCCGAAAAGTGCTCTGAATGCTCGTATCGGTAAATATTCAGTAAAAGATATTTCAAAAGAAATTCTGTACATAGCCGAAAAATCATTAATAGGTATGGATACGGGAGAGGAAAAGTATCTTGAAGCAATAAAGGAATACACATTAAACGGCATAAGCCCTGCGGATGTAATAATCCGTAACTGGAACGGTTTGTGGAACAAAGATGTTAAAAAGTTAATAAAATTCGTAAGCGAATAGAATAAAAGACACGGAATGCCACTATGTCTACACCCCGTGTCTTGTTTATCGATTACCGTCGCCTGGGATTTGCGGCAATTGCGCTTAGCTTTGCTTAAAATCTGTTCTTATATAATCATCAGTTTTAGGAAAGTTTCACCCATCGGGTAACCGTCCGTATCCCGCCGCTAAATCCCCGGGAATAATGCAGATTATCACTATCATCTGCTTCGAATACACTGTAATAATACGATACTACAGCCCCGGGCCCGAAAATATCTCGGATAATCCGGCTTTAAGATACGAAACTTATTTTTCTTTTATTTCAAGTTTTTTCGGTTCTTTGTTTTCAATTTGAACTTTCGGAATTGTTATTGTTAAAACGCCTTTATCATAAACAGCAGTACTTTCGTCTGTTTTCACCGGCTGGTCAAAAGAGATTGTTCTTTGATATCTGCCGTAACGAAATTCTGATGTATGATAGCGTTCATTTTTGGCTTTTTCTTCTTTTTCTTCCGCTTCTTCTTTAATTTCAGCGGAGATTGTCATAAAATCGTTATCAAGTTCGACTTCGATATCATCTTTATTTACACCGGGAAGCTGAACTTTTACTTTATAATTGTTATCATTCTGCTTAACTTCTATTGCAGGACGCCAGACAGAATTTTTCTTTATATTGAGCGGATTAGCCATTGAATGAATGAGCAGTGTATCGCGTAAAAAATTATTTAATTCGTTATGTATACTGTCAAAATACAGTTCAGGCTCGCGAATTATCAAGTCGTGTTTCATATTTACTCCTTTCACATTTTTCATTCAACCTTTTATTAATTAATTGTTCTGAATATTTACACTTTTGTGCAATAGAATAAATGATGGTTTATTTAATAATGCTGTCAGGAGGAACAATATGGCAGTAAAAATGTTGGTGTTTGATTACCGTGAAAGCGAGAAAGAATTTTTCAGAACTCATGAATTGGAAAATTTTGATATAACTTTTTATACAGAGAGTTTAAATGATGATACAGTTTCTGAACTCCCCGGGGAAGATCTGGATAATACGGCGGTAATAAGTGTTTTTATTGATTCTGAAGTTTCCGAAGATGTCATAAATTCTTTTAAGAATTTACGCATAATCTCAACACGTTCAACAGGGGTAGATCATATAAATCTTAATGCGGCTCATGAAAAAAATATTGCGGTAGTTAATGTCGAGGCATACGGTTCGCGTTCTGTTGCGCAATTTACTTTCGGATTAATTCTTGCTCTCGTGAGAAATATTATTCCCGCGGCTGATTTCGTACTAAACCCTAACCATTCATGCATGAATTTTTTAGGCAGAGATTTGTCGAAGTTTACACTAGGGGTTGTAGGTACGGGCAATATAGGGGCTGCAGTATGCAAAATTGCGAAGTCATTCGGAATGAAAACTTTAGCTTACGATATTGTTGAGAAGCAGGAACTGATTAATAATTATAATATTTATTACACAGATTTTAACACGTTGTTGAGAGAAGCTGATATAATAACTTTGCATCTGCCATATACAGGCGAAAATTATCAAATGTTTTCATCAGAGCAATTCAGTATTATGAAAAATACTTCCTATCTTATAAATACTTCACGGGGTGAAATTGTTTCTACAAAAGACTTATATAATGCCGTGTCTAAGGGTGCGATAAAAGGTGCGGCTCTGGATGTTGTTATGTGCGAACATTTGAGTTTTAAGTGCAGACAACTGTCTCAAAAACTAAACAGCAGTTTAGAATGTCTGGAAGAAGCCCGGATTGTGCAAGATTTGGCAAAACTGCCCAATGTAATTATTACTCCTCATATCGCTTATGAAACACAGGATGCGGTTGATTATATTTTAAATTATTCATTTATTGCAATAAGTGATATTATAAAGGGCGGAAATACATACAGGGTTTATTAATTTATTTATTCATTATCTGTGCGGATATAACTCCCAATAGAAAATCTTTGCGTTTTTTCAGTTTAAAACCTTTGCTTTCAAAATCTTTTATCAAATCTTCCGGCGGAGGGAACTTTTCTTTGGATTTAATCAGATATTCGTATGAAAATCCGTTTTCTGTAAACATTTCAGCTAAAATCGGGGTGATTTTATCATAGATTTTGCTCAAAAAATTTTTTCTGCCAAAATCCAGATGCAGAAAACTTCCGTTCGGTCTTAGTATTCTGTAGGCTTCTTCAACGGCTTTTTCGGCATTCGCTATATTGCGCAGTCCGAAACCCATTGTGACAATGTCAAAAGAATTATCTTCATACGGCAGATTTGTAACATCTCCCTGCAGATATCTTATTTTACCTCTGGCGTTTTTATTTTTCGCTATTCTAAGCATTTCTTCCGAAAAATCAATTCCCGTAACACAGGCATCCGGCTGAATGCGTTTTATAATTCGCGCAAGATCTCCGGTTCCGCAGCATAGGTCTATAACATTATCATGCGGCTTTATATTAAGGCTTTTTATGCTTCTGTACTTTACGTAATGATGGGTTCCGAAAGACATGATATTATTCATCAGGTCATATTTTCTGGAAACCGTATTGAACATTATATGAATTTTTTCCGGAGATTTATCAAGC
>ERZ780154.1214-NODE-1214-length-13770-cov-7.31856_pt1 | contig 13770 bp, 20 predicted proteins | sample MGYA00511568_ERZ780154 | MGnify/ENA primary metagenome ERZ780154 (study PRJEB29588, sample SAMEA2142525) | human gut metagenome | biome: human gut; feature: human-associated habitat; material: faeces | place: Denmark | collected 2008/2010 ...
CGCGCAAGAACATCTCCATATCCCTGCTGCGGGCCGCCCGGAAGCGGGACATGGAGGGTGTGCTCTCATTGTACGGAACCGACGAACAACGCTACTGGTAGCCGACGATGGTACGCATGCTTTCCCTTACGGAGAATCTGCACACGATTCTCCGGGTGTTATACGACGATATGATGGCGCTGTGCTACCCGATGTCGCAGGTCGCAATGGCCATCGCAGGAATCGGGGCGCTGCTCTACATCGCTTACCGCATCTGGCAGTCGATGGCCCAAGCCGAACCTATCGACCTCTTTCCCCTTATGCGGCCCTTCGCCGTCGGCATCTGCATCCTATTCTTTCCGACGCTCGTGCTGGGCTCCCTGAACGGCATTCTCTCGCCGCTGGTAAAGGCCACACATTCACTTATGGCCGGGCAGACGCTCGACATGGAACAATGGCAGGAGCGGCGTGAGCGGCTCGAACTCGAAGGCCGCGAGCAGATGCCTCCGGACAGCTACTACGCCGAGGACGAGGAGATGGAGCGCGAGCTCAGCGAGCTGGGCGTGGACGACCAGACACAGCAGACACTCGACCGCATGAACGAGGAACGCTCCTCATGGTCTGTAAAAGGACTTATCTTCAAAGGCTTGGCATGGATACTCGAACTGCTCTTCGCGGCCGCGAGCGTTATCCTCGACGTGCTGAGGACTTTCTATCTGGTAGTATTGAGCCTGCTGGGGCCGATCGCCTTCGCCATTTCCGTGTTCGACGGATTTCAGTCCACGCTGACGCAATGGCTCACGAAGTATGTCTCGATCTACCTGTGGCTGCCGATCTCTGACCTTTTCTCGGCGATCATCGCACGTCTGCAAACCCTTTCGATGCGCCACGACGCCGAACTGATGGCCGGAGGCTACAACTGGTATGTGGACTGGTCGAACAGCCTGAATCTGATCTTTATGCTCGTGGCCGTGTGCGGATATCTCTGTATCCCCTCGATCGCCTCGTGGGTCGTGCAGGCGAACGGATTCGCCGCCTACAACAAGACCGTCTCGAAGATGACTTCGCTCGTAAGCGCCGGGGCCGGATGGACGGCCGGCAAAGCATGGGCCGGGGCTAAAGGCGCCGGCTCGGCGGCATGGTCCGGCGGTAAGGCCGTGGGACGCGGCATCATGAACGGCGCCCGGCTTATTTTCAGAAAATAAAATAACCCGTTATTATGGAATTCAAGTGTTTAACGAATGTCGAAACATCGTTTCGGCAACTGCGCATGTACGCGCTCGTCTTCGCCGGAATCTGCGCCGTCGTTACCGTGGCGGCGGTCTGGATGTCCTACTCTTTCGCCGAACGGCAGCGGCAGAAGATCTACGTACTGGACAACGGACGCTCGCTGATGGTGGCGCTCTCGCAGGACCTCGCACAGAACCGCCCCGTCGAAGCCCGCGAGCATGTGCGGCGCTTCCACGAGCTCTTCTTCACCCTCTCGCCCGACAAGGCGGCCATCGAGTCCAATGTCGGACGCGCCTTGCAGATGGCCGACAAAAGCGCCTTGTCCTACTACAAGGTCTTGCAGGAAAAGGGATTCTTCAACCGCCTGATCGCGGGCAATGTCTCGCAGATGGTCAAAGTGGACAGCATCCGCTGCGATTTCAACCATTATCCTTACGAGGTTACGACCTTTGCACGGCAGCGTATCCTGCGCGAGAGCACCGTCACGGAGCGGTCGCTCGTCACGACGTGCCGTCTGGTGAACGTCTCCCGCTCGGACAACAACCCGCAGGGATTCATGGTCGAAGCGCTGAACATCGTCGAGAACAAAGACATTGCGACCTATGACCGCTAAGCCACACTCCCTGCACTGCCGCATCCGTTGGGTGCGGCGGTCGCTGCGGCGCCGGCACGACATGCTCGCGCCCTGCATCCGGGAGCGGATCGTACTCGCGGCGCTCGTCCTGCTGCTGCTCCTTTATCTTTGGCTCTTGTTCGCTACGGACATGGTACCGGAGCTGGAGGTCGGGCATTTTGAATATTTACCCCTGAAACCGTAAACCATTATGACAGACAACAAGAATCCGTGCAGCGACCCCTCGGCGGAGTTCGAACGGCAGCGCAAACGCAAGGTACTGCTCTTCGCGGCGATCCTCGGATGCATATTCCTCGTCGTGCTGTGGTTCATATTCCGGCCTGCACCCGTCAAGCCTCAAGAAGGGGCCGCGGGGATCAACACGTCGGTCCCGGACGGCAAGGCTCAGGCCACCGTCGGCGACAAACGCAAAGCCGCGGAACAGTTCCGCAGCGAAGAACAGCAGCAGAAACGCATGATGACACTCGGCGACAACTCGTTCTCGCTGCTGGACGACGGGCTCAAACCCGCCGAGGAGTCTGCCCCGGCGGACAACCCCGCACAGCGGGCCGCCGAGGCCAACCGGGCCATGCAGCAGCAGGTGCAGGGCTTCTACGCCGCTCCGCAGCGCAATGCCGAGGTCGAAGCACTGAAAGAGCAGGTCGCAGCCCTGCAATCCCAACTCGACGCCGAGCGGCAACAGCCCGACCCGCTGGAGCTGGCCGAGGAGCAGTACAAGCTCGCACGGAAGTATCTCGGCGGCGGAGCGGCCGCGGGCGAAGAGGCAGTTGAGCCGACAAAGCAACGGCGGGATTCGCGCCTGTCCGTCATGCGGCCCGTGCGGGAAGGCGAGGTCGAAGCCTCGACGCTCGACCCGCGAGCGGATTTCACCGTCGAGCGCAATCTCGGATTTCTCACGGCGGCAGGTGGCGTTGAGCATGCCGATATTCCGACCGTCAAAGCCTGCGTAGCTCAGACACAGGTCATACGTGCCGGAAGCACGGTACAGCTGCGGCTGCTGGAAGCCGTGCGTATCGACGGAGTGACCATCCCCCGTAATGCGCCGCTATACGGTCTTGCGACAATCTCCGGGATGCGGCTGCAAGTCACGGTGTCGTCCGTCGAATACGGCGGGCGGATCTTCGCCGTAGAAGCCGTGGCTTACGATCTTGACGGCCAGCCGGGGCTCAACGTCCCGAACTCCCGCGAGCGGACAGCCCTCAAAGAGGCGCTGGCGTCCGTCGGGCAAACCGCCGGAACGAGCGTAAACGTCACACGCTCGGCCGGGCAGCAGGTGTTGTCCGAGCTGGCGCGCGGAGGATTGCAGGCTTCGTCGCAGTATGTCGCCGGGAAGCTCCGCGAGGTGAAGATTACCCTCAAAGCCAACCATCAGCTATTATTGATTTCAAAACAACAGTAAAATGAAAAGAGACCTTATTTATCTGTTCCTGATTGTCGCAGCAATCGCCGCGGCAAAAGTCACGGCACAGACGACACCGGAAACGCCGGCGGAAATTCGTCCCCAGCATATCGAAGCGGGATTCACCAAGACTGTACACATCCTCTTCCCGTCGCCTGTCACGTATATCGACATCGGCTCGATGGACATCATCGCCGGAAAGGCCGATGGAGCCGAGAACGTCGTGCGCGTGAAAGCCGCCGTGCGGAATTTCGCAGCAGAAACAAACCTGACGATCATCACCGAAGACGGCGGATTTTTCACTTTCGATGTCTATTATGCCGAGAATCCGGCTGTCTCAACCCTCAATCTTACAGTGCAGGAACCGCAACCAGAAAGTATGAAGAAACCGGCTGCCGTGGGCTATCCGCAGCCGACGGCCCCAGCATCCGAAGGCCGGGTGCTGCTGCGCGAGGTAGGGCGCGAGAAACCTGCGACCATAAAACGCATGTTGAGCGACATATACCGGCAGAACCGCACGGATGTGAAAGGCATTCGCACGAAAAAGTACGGCATCGGGGTCGAAGTGCTGGGGATTTACGTGTTCAATGACGTGATATACATGCACACCTGTATCTCGAACGACACGAATATCTCTTTCGAGGTGGATGCGCGGCGATTCATCGTAGCGGATCGCAAACTCGCCAAGCGCACGGCACAGCAGCAGACGCCGCTCGAAATCCTGCGCGTATGCAACGATCCGGCAGTCGTGAGGGGACATCAGCGTCAGCGAACGGTATTCGCGCTGCCCAAACTGACGATCTCCGATGACAAGGTGCTTTTGCTGGAAATCATCGAGAAGAACGGGGCCCGGCATCAGACGGTGGAAATACCAGCCGAAGAGTTGTTAGAAGCAAAACTGCTGTAAGGAGATGAAGCGGCTGAATCCGGCCCTGTTCTCGTCCGTTAAGATGGACTGGACGACCCCGCAGGCGTTCTTCGATGCCCTCGACGCAGAATTCCATTTCACCCTCGATCCGTGTGCCTCGGTCGGGAACGCCAAGTGCGGAAAGTTCTACACCATAGCGGACAACGGGCTGGAGCAGGACTGGGCCGGAGAAACGGTTTTCTGCAACCCGCCTTACGGAAGGGCGATTTATGATTGGGTATTCAAATGCTGGCGCGAGTCCCGCAAGCCCGGAACGACGGTCGTACTGCTCATTCCCGCCCGGACCGACACCCGTTATTTACACGAGTTCATCTACCGCAGGGCCCGTGAAATCCGGTTTATACGCGGGCGTCTGCGCTTTGGCGACGGCACGGCTCTGGCGCCGTTTCCCAGCATGGTCGTCATATTCTAAGTAGCGCCCGTATGGAAACTTTATTGAAAGCGCTGCTCCTGACGACGGGAATTTTGTCGCTGCCGGCAGCCGTCGGATTGGCATGGCGGATACTGTTTCCGGAATATCCCAAATGAAAATCCCGTCCGAACGGATAAAAACGCATTGACTGTTCGTATCTTTGTTGCTGACTTAATCTGCGGAGAGAAATGATTGAAAATACCCATGCGGCAGAATCCTTCGATGCGTTGTTTGCCCGACTGGCGACATCCGAGTTCCGCCGAAGATTTCGTCTGAAAGCGGAAGATATCGCCTATATCGAGCGAAAAGGCATGGAGACTATCCGGCGTCATGCCGCAGATTTCGTACGCACGCGCCTCGCTCCGGCCATTATTCCCAATGACGGACGGCAGACCCCGATGCGCGGGCATCCGGTCTTTATCACCCAGCACGCCACGGCCTGCTGCTGCCGGGGATGTCTGGCCAAATGGCACGGCATCCCGCCCGGGCGGGAACTGACGACCGAAGAACAACGATATATCGTTGCGGTATTGACGGCATGGATCGAACGTAACGGAGCCAGGTATCAGACGGTGAAGATTTCAGACGGGGAATCCGTTGGATACAAAACTGCTGTAAGGAGATAAAGTGGCGAAGCCGATAGTATTTTCGTCCGTTAAGATGGACAGGGCGGCACTCCCACAGACATTTTTCGATGCTGAATGTCACGGCCGGAACGCCCGGTGCGGAAGTTTTTGTGCATCGGTGGAAACGCTTCGAACCCGCAGCGCTCTTTCGGTCTTTCCTTCTCATGGTCTCTTTGAAGGAAGATATTCAGACATGGTTTCGCATGCGACGGCCATGAAAGACTGTTTCCTACCGGGAATTCGTTTCCGAAAATCAGACACCCCTGATGCGGTTCTCAGGCCGTACCGGGGTGTCTTTCATGCAGCTTGAGGAAACTCAATATTCATCTTCGTTGAAGAAAAAGTCGTCTTTCGAAGGATAGTCGGGCCAGAGATCCTCGATTGATTCGAAGACCTCGTCGTCCTCTTCGATCTCCTGCAAGTTCTCCAGAACCGCTTCGGGAAGTCCCGAGCGATTGGCGTAGTCGATCAGTTCGTCTTTGGTTGCGGGCCAGGGGGCGTCTTCGAGTTTCGAAGCCAGTTCGAGTGTCCAATACATGATTAGGTAAAGTTTTATCTCTCTGAAATTTCCGGAAAAACAGGGCTTTTCCTTACGGGGATGCAAAGGTAAAGCAAAAAAACGATGCCCGCAAACGAAGCGATCTCTACGGAGTACATTCCGGACGTTAGAATCTTCTAACATCCGATTTTTGCGGATGCGTCCGGCATACAGGACTATGCGGTATCCCGGGGGGGGCTGAAGGTCGCAATTCGAATTCAGAGTTTTGCGGGATGCCGATCCCGCAAAGGTTCGTGAAGCTGCATCGGAGATATACCGCCGCCCGAGGTATCCGGGAAGACAGCATGCCGCCGTAAAGCCGCCGACGGACTGTTTCCGGACACCGACAGCGTCGTAAAGAATTTCCGCAATGTAAAATCGGATATTATCCGGTATAACCTATATGGAATTTTCGTATCTTTATGGAAATCTAAAACCTATCGAATCATGAAATTCTTCATCGACACAGCCAATTTGGAGCAGATCCGCAAGGCGCACGAACTGGGCGTTCTGGACGGCGTGACGACCAACCCTTCTCTGATGGCCAAAGAGAACATCCGGGGTACGGAGAACTGCAACCGTCATTACGTTGAAATCTGTAACATCGTCGAAGGGGACGTGAGCGCCGAGGTCATAGCCACAGACTTCGAAGGGATGGTGCGCGAAGGCGAAGCGCTGGCGGCGCTGCATCCCCGCATTGTCGTGAAACTGCCCTGCACGGCCGCAGGAATACGGGCCGTGAAATATTTTGCCGCCAAGGATATCCGGACGAACTGCACGCTGGTATTCTCCGTGGGGCAGGCGCTGCTGGCGGCAAAGGCCGGAGCGACCTACGTATCTCCGTTCGTGGGACGTCTCGACGACATCTCCGAAGACGGCGTGGCATTGGTAGCCCATATCGTGAAGGTCTACCGCACCTATGGCTACAAAACGCAGGTGCTGGCCGCTTCGATCCGTCATACGCAGCATATTATCCAGTGTCTCGATGCGGGCGCCGATGTGGCGACATGTCCCCTTGCGGCAATCGAAGGGCTGCTCAGACATCCGCTGACGGACAGCGGGCTGGAGAAGTTCCTCGCAGACCATGCACGCCTGAATGCCTGACGGGTCACCGGCAGCGATAAAACGGTAACGCCCCGATTCGAACATCCGAATCGGGGCGTTGTAGCAATCATTTCTTTTCCAAAAGACGCTGGAAGGCGGGAGAAGGCTTAAATGCAGGAATGTCGTGCGCCGGAATTTTGATCGTCGTATTCTTCGTGATGTTACGCGCCGTCTTTTCTTTGCGATGCTTAATCAGGAACGTTCCGAATCCGCGCAGGAAAACATTTTCCTTGCGGATCTGTGCGGCTCGCACCTCTTCCATGAAACCTTCTACGACGGCTAAAACGGTCACGGCTTCGACGCCCGTTTCCCGGGCGATCTGCTTTATGATATCTGCTTTGGTCATGTTTTGTAAGTTTTTATCCGATAAAGGTAAACAAACTTTTTAGCTTAAAAAATTCATCGGCAGTCCAACGATTATACCAACAGGTTATTGTATTGCCGCAGGGCGGCACATCGTGATATATGGAAAATAAAAATCCGGATTCGGACATTTTTAACTTGGATACGGATTCATCTCTTCCGGCCCCGTTTCATAGAGGTCGTATCCTTGTCCTCCGCTACGGGAAGTTTCTGTTCTTTTAACGGCCACTGCGAAAAAATATGCTCTTGGCGGACTGTCATCTCTTTCAGTCGTCGGGCGATCTGCTTCCAGTCGTATTCGAAATTCAGCATGACGATATTCTCGCCGAAGTCGATGTCATCGAAATATGTGAGCGCCTTGAACGGGCGGATGACATTTGCCTGCGGAAATTTTCGTTCGTAGCATTTGAGCATCTCATAAAACGGGATGCGGGTGGACAGACAGGCGATATCTACGAAATCTTTGAGCCGCGAACCGTCGTCGGCTATCGCAGACAGCTTCATGGCGACGATATCCTCGATGCTGTATAAACGGATTCCGGATTCCGCATAGGGCTGCCGGAGATATGCATATTTGTGAGCTATGCAGTCGATCTTAACGCCGTCGATCATGCCTTTCAGCGTGTCGGGGCGCCTGAAGGCCGTTTGGAATCCGTATCGCTGCGAAAGAAACGCTTCGAGTTCCCCGGCGTCGAACGACTCCGGAGTGAACAGATCCAGATCGACACTCACACGATGCCCCAGATATAAGGCCAAAGCCGTACCTCCGGCCAGATTGAACGCCGCAAGTCGGGGCTCGGCCTCCAACTGTTTCAACAACCCAAGTGTCTGCGGCGCAACTGTCTGCGTGTGTAACATCTCAATTCCTCTTTTTTAAGGCCGAAAGCCGTACATACGAAATTCATATCCTGCGCCGAGAGTGTCGGAACCTCTTTGATGATTTCCCGGAAGCCTTCGATGCCTCCGTAGAGGTCGAACGCCGCGAAGTAGTCCCGGAGCCATCCCCGCTCTATGATGCGCTGCACGACGACCTTACGCGAACGCTGCCAGTCGAACTGCGTCAAGTCATAGTCCCAAAGTAATGTCTTTGAGACCTTGCAGCAGCCTTTATTTCGGATATAGTCATCGAATATGGTCATGAGCCGGAGTTCGTTTCGTTTTACAAAGATACGGATAAGCCGAGAGTAAACCAAAACTTGTTTTGAGTTTACCGAGGCGGAGTATCTTCGGCGAAGCCAAATATACGAATTATCCTGATGATATGCAATTTCCGTGCTTTGTCCGGCACACGTCTTCAAGAGTTGTGTCTTGTCGCTCGTCATTCGTCGTAGCAGACACGGGACAAATCGGATATACACTCCCCGACGAAGGTCGGATACGGTGGTACGGACATCTCCGAACCGATTGTCCCTGTCTGCAGCATAGCGCAAAATTTTCATACGCATAAATAACCGGTTTTTCAGGTGTGGGTCGCCCAGCCGTGAAAGGGACGGTCGATAAAACAGCACGACCGATCCGGACATCCATGATAAACCAATCCGCCGACAACGCCCAGACTTCCGTCGGGATAGCGTTCCTTGAAGAGGAACGAATAGGGCGCGAAGTCCCTGTAAAGTTCGATCTGGCACGGATGATGGGGATTTTGCTCACGGCGTTCGAGGCGCTCCAAACATTCCCGAAGCGTGCTGTCGCCGATGCTTTCGGCGTATTGCACTACCTTATCGTAGTGCTCCTGACACATGATTTTCATAATAGTCCAAATTTTTCATTAATCTATATCGCAACCGATGAAGGTTCGCTCGTTGATAAGCAGGTAGTAATAACCGTTGCCGCACCCGCGGAATTCTTTTGAAAATCCGGCATTCAGGTCTCCGGCTTGATTGTAGTCGTCATCTTTGTCGCAGGGCTCCACCCAGAGCGAGCCGTCGTAACCCCGGAAGTCGAATTGCACTGAATGGTACGGCGTGCGGTTTCTGACGGCCTCGCAGAAACACCGGTACGTTTCCTCGCCGCACCATTTGCGCACGGCTTCGAGCGAGATGATCTGCCCGTCGATGCGGGTTCCGGTCGTGATACCGTTTTCATAGAGGTCCTTGCTGTAATCTGCATTTCGGATTTTGCGTATGAACGGACTTGTGAATCCTGCCTTGGCTGCTTCGCGCTGGAACTTGCGGATCAGGCGGCGGTCGGTTTCCGCGGGATCTTCGGCCGGAGCCGGCCAGAATATCTTTTCGATTCCGTCCCAGTCGCTGAATCCGAATCCCCGCCTTCGTTTGCCGACAGCTATGATGCCGCAAACGTTCTGATCGCGGTTGTAAAACAGGCGTCGGCGTCGACCTTGATATTGGATATACAGGGAGTTCGGGGTTTTCGGATCGCGTAGATATCGTTCTGCTTCGTGCATGGCTGATGTTGGATTAAATGGATATTATGTGAGTATGCAATATTATCGTTCTGTACAGGGCAGCGTCAGACACGCTGGAACCTGAACACCGGCTCGCTCACAGAGGTCGATGATTCGGCAAGCCAGCGTGTCCATGTCTTTCAGATCAAGTGCCATACGAATGACGGTTTCGTCCCACACCGTAACTTTTCCTGTGGGGCATAGCTTTTCATTGATAAAGTCTTCAAGCGCCCACAGCGGCCGTTACGGCCCTGAAGCCGGACAAGCGAGATATTATAGATCAATTCGGGAGCGAAGCCCGTCCCCAGAGCGAGACGCTCGGCGTTTTTGTTGATGCGATAGGTTTTCATTGTTTCTGAGATTTAAGATTTTTGGTATCTTCTTCTATGATTTGGAAGTCGTCGGGATTCCAGCCCTTTGCGACCAGCGCGGCCTGTGCGTCGATGACGCTCGGAAAGATGCGGCGGTGTTGCCGCGAGAAAGAGATGCGCCCGGCCGAAATACGCCGCACGGGGCACCCCCGGTGTTCGAGGTGGCAGCAGCACGGAACGGGCCGATAGTGCAGGAAGCCCCGCATGCGCAGCAGCAGGCCACGTTCGTACTCCTTGTCCTCGCGGCAGCGTTCCCACGCCTCGTATTTGTCGATGCCGTCGGTCAGTAGCGTGTAACCGACAGCCCGGTCATAGCGGGTTCGGCCCTGCCAAAGGCCCTTGAAAAAAGCAACAGCAGTTCCAGTTCGAGCGTCGGACGGCCTTTCGTGCGCAGCGTTTCTGTCAGGGATACGACCTCGTCGTAACGGAAGTCGAGCGGGCGGATGTTGTTCGCCGCCATACGCACCATCACCCGTAGGTCCGAAGTAATGGTGATACGTTTTACGATTATGTGACTCATAGTAATGGAAATAAAGAGCGCCGCAGCCGAAAGGTCGCGGCGCAGGTTAGAAAATATGAAGCAATACTATTCCAGAGTTTGCAATCCGAAATCGCCGCAGGCCGTACGCAGATCTTCGCTGAACTTGCTGCTCTCGCAATAATAATCGCCCATCCGTCCGGCCAACTCCTGCAGATCGCCGTCCGTAATCGTCGCAGTATCGTATCCGTGTCTTTCGAGTGCCGCACGGTTCAGAAAGGCGATGTCGAACTCCGCATTCGGATCGTCCTTACTCGGAACGCTTGGCAGTTTCCCGTCGATGAACCTGTAAATCTCGTCAAGGTACTCCTTCTCCGCCCAGTCCGTATTCCCGTGCCGCCGGGAGAACTCGTCGCCCCAGGCAATGAGCGTCGCGGCCGTATCGCGGGAGTTGTCCGAAGGCCGGAACTTCCTGCGCCCGGCTTCATAGGCGATATCGACCAGCACCTCGGCATAGTCGCACAGGGACACATTGCCCGGAAGCGCTGCGGGTTGCCTTTTCATAAAGGCAGTAATGGCCTCGGCATAGATCCGGAGTTGCAGACGGTCGCGCTCCGCGGCGGCTTCGTCGCGGTTCAGCCCGAATTCCGGGGATTCATGTCCGTCGAGGAAGTTCTGCAACTCGCCCAGCCGGAAAACGTCGTAGCGCGTACGGTATTCCGGTAGGCAGCGTTCCACGAAATCTTCCGTAAGGTCGTTTGTCGCCTGCGGCGCAGCCCCCGCAGACGGAATGAAATCGTATTCTTCCAGCCATTCGACAATGATTTGCAGGGTATCGCAGGATAGATTTTCAAGCGGAAGCGGGAAATCATCCCCGTCCCAGCCGTCCATCAGGCAGACGGGCGTCTGCCCGTCCTCACAAAATTCGAGGGAGATTACATTGCGATCAAGACCGTCGTATCTGATTGTAAGGGGCGACTCGTAATACTCCTCGTAGGCGAGGCCGTCCGTATCTGCCAGCCGCTCGCGGTCTATCGCATCGGCCAGATAGGTTCCCAGGCGCCCTTGCCGGCTGGCGATGACCGAACGGATGACGCCGATCTGATAAGTGCGCAACTTTTCGAGTGTTTCTTTGTTTTTCATAATCGTATAGAGAATCAAGTTATTTATAAGAAAATTCCGGTCTGACGAAATAGCAGGCCGTGGTGTGCCGCCCGTGATCCTTGACGAGTTTCACGGGTTGGGGCGCATTGTAGATGCGTCGCTCGGAAACGGGAGCATCGAGCGCATTCCATTTCTCTTGCGATACGGAGGTCTGCTCGTCCCGATAGCACCAAACGATGACGGATTTCGGGTCGGGAGCCGCGAATACCGTTCCTTCGTAATCGGAGAGAAACCGCCGGAACTCCTCCTCCGTCCGGAACGAAATGCAGTCGCCGCGGTAAAGGTCACTGTCCCGACGTTCCGGGTCTTTATGAAGGCTGATCTTACGCCACTTCTCGGTCGTGAAATCGCCGTAAAGCGGCTCCGGTTCCCGGTATTCCCACAGCGGCACCTCGGCGCAGAATCGGACTGCACCGTTGCCGCAGGCGCCGTAATGGCCCCAAGCACAGAAATCTCCCGGCGTAGCACCGGAAGGCTTCAGCTCTTGCGGCATCACGGCAGTAAAAGGCCCTCCGCTCACTGCGCAGCCGATGCCGCCGGCTGTCCTCCACACAAAGGGAACGTACGGACACAGGCAGATCGAAGGCGTTCCATCTTCACGGACGGCCTCGATCAAGGCGTTGCCGTAGAAGTCACCGTGGCGCGTGGTATAGCGCACCCGGTCGCCGACCTGCGGGACACGTGGGTTACGGGTCCGTTCGATGTGACGCACCAGCTTATTGGCCATGTCCACATCCTCTTGCGTCAGGTGGTGTTCATGGTCGTAAAGCGTATTCATCGGCCGCAGCGTTTCGCGGCTGTACCGATCTTCGGTTTTGGGTTGTTGCATATTGCTGATAATGAAAGTGCCGCGGCCCAAAGGTCGCGGCACAGGTTGAACAATCGTTTATATTCGGTTTCTGGATCAGGCGGCTTCGGCCGGAATCGCTCCCGGGGTTGCCGGCTCCTGCTCTACGGCCAGCCGTTCGGAGATCATCCGCGCGGCACGGTTCACGTCCGTGAGGATGTCGAACAGGTAGGTCGGCTCTTTATGGAACTCCGCCAGCCAGTCCTTGATATAGGCGGCGCTCTCCTCGCGGGGCGTCGTGGCAAAGCCCAGCATCGCGCCGCACAAAGCCGCCGTGAGTTCGGCGACCAACTCTTCGCGGATGTAGTCGGCATCTCCGTAGCAAGCGCCAAAAGGACGGTTCAGACGCTCCGCATGCCCCGTGCTGTGCGTGACTTCGTGGAGAAGTGTCGTGTAGAATGCCGCGCCCTCCGGGAACTGCCGTTTTTCGGGGCAGACGATCCGATCGAGCGTCGGTGAATAGGACGCCCTATTGCCGGATCTGAGCAGGATGGGACAGAGCCACGACTGCTCCGTCAGCATCCGATCGAGCACCTCGCATGTCAGGCCGTCCGAGTAGTCTTTCGGCCCGGTCGGTGTCGTAAGCGTGGTGTAACGTTCCGGCTGCTGTTCCTGCATGTCCGTCTGGTCGATGTTGAAGACCGGGTAATAGCGCATCACGGGCAGCACGTCGTATTGCCGCCGCTGCTCCTGCGGCAGGCGGTAATATTCCGCCAGTTCGATCTTCTTGCGGGTCTCCTTATGGCGGATGTAGAGCTTCCAGAAGAAGACCGGAAACGAACCGGAGCCTTTGAGGATGTTCAGCCCCTCCTCCTTGGCCTGTTTGAAGGTCATGAAGAGCGGCGTTCGGTAGCCTGAGATCTCCGAGAGGAACAGCAGCATCAGGATATTGCCGCCCCGGTAGGGCGTGCCGCGCAGGTTGCGCGGAAGACCGTGCGCGAGATCGGCGATCCACGGCTTGCGCCACGCTTCGGTGAGCGTCTCCATTTTCTTTATCATCAGCTCCGTCAGCTGCGGAGCGATCTTTTCAATCAGATTCTTATTCATGGCTCTTATCTTTACGTTATTCTTCCTTCGGAGCGGTAGCTTGCCGCCAGAGACGGATCTTCTCGCCGTTCGTCTTGCTGTTCCACCACATGTCGCAGGCATCGCGGAAAGCCCTGTAATCATCCTTCGAACTGAAATTCTCAGGATTCAGACCGGTGATAATTTCCCGATCTTCTTCTGTCGTGCCATCCTTCCACCACGGCTCGACCGTATCGGACATCAATTCGCTTTCGCGGATCTGGTACG
>ERZ780154.1225-NODE-1225-length-13571-cov-1.95931_pt1 | contig 13571 bp, 11 predicted proteins | sample MGYA00511568_ERZ780154 | MGnify/ENA primary metagenome ERZ780154 (study PRJEB29588, sample SAMEA2142525) | human gut metagenome | biome: human gut; feature: human-associated habitat; material: faeces | place: Denmark | collected 2008/2010 ...
GGTATGGTTGAATTCGGAAACTGAACTGAAATACCCGGTCGTATTTGACGAAGATAAACGAGAAGTTTTTTTAACAGGTGAGGCTTATTTTGAAGTGACAAAAGATGTCACCAGACCTTTTGTGGTTATTACTCCTCAAACCCAAACAACGGTATTGGGAACTTCTTTTAATGTTATGGCATATCAGGGCGAGGTACAGACAGAGGTTACCCTGGTGGAAGGAGCAGTGAAAGTGAAGGCAGGAAAGCGTGAGTGTCAGATCATTCCCGGACAACAGGTGACGGTGGATAACGGATCTCTGGAAATGGCACAGCAACAGATCAATGTCTCTTTTTATACTTCCTGGAAAGATGGGTTATTCGATTTTGACAACATGGCATTGAGTGATTTGTGTGTGAAATTAAGCAGATGGTATGATGTTAATTTCTTTTTCCGGAATCAGGCTGCGGCAGAAAAACGATTTACCGGAGCAATTAAACGAAGCCGGAGTTTGCAGTTTATGCTTGACTTTGTGCAAAAGACTTCGGGTGTGCGTTTTGAAATGAAAGGGAAAACTGTGATGGTGTATAACAATTAAAATTTTATGATAAAAGGATAGGCTGATGTTGCGACCATCAACCCATCCTACTGATGTGTGTTATTTAATACTTAAAAACAAATTTATGAAAAAAAAACCATTTGACGGGTTCGTTTTGCATAAAAACGACCTATGGAAAACTTTTTTGATTATGAAGTTGACGATGTTTTTTCTTTTCTGCTTTTTGTGTGGTAGTTATGCAAATGCTTTGGCCCAGTATCGGGTGAATATGCAATTGGGGAAGACGACTTATAAGCAGTTGTTTGAGGAGATCCGCAAACAGACAGGATGTATTGTGATGTATAATGACAATATGTTGGACAAAAACTCGAGTGTACAAGTGAACTTCCCGGATGCTACTCTGGATGAAGTTTTAAATAAGGTATTTGAGGATAAAGGATTGTCTTTTGAAAAGAACGAAGAATTTATCATCATTGTGAAAGCTCCTGCTGCTCCTCAGCAAGTAGTGACCATAACAGGTAAAGTGTTTGATAAAGATAAAGCTACGCTGCCTGGTGTGTCGGTATTTGTGAAGGGAACCACGCTGGGCGTAGCAACCGATATGAATGGCGAGTTTAAATTAGAGTTGCCGTCTATCGAACAAGTGACCTTGGTATTTTCTTTTGTAGGAATGAAACAGAAAGAAGTGAAAGTGACTGATACCAAGCCATTACAAGTCATACTGGAAGAAGATATAGCAGAGATGGAGGAAGTGGTGGTGAATGGTATTTTTACCCGGAAAGCAAATAGTTTTACCGGTTCTGTGGTTTCCATGTCTAAGGACCAGTTGCTACAGGTGAGTAATCAGAATGTATTTCAAAGTTTGAAGAATCTGGATCCTAGCTTGTTGATATTTGATAATATGGAATTTGGCTCTGACCCGAACAAAATGCCTAAAATGCAATTGCGAGGAACCTCTTCTTTTGATTTAGGCGGGAACAGTGAGTTGGATCTGAAAGGAACGTATGGGTCTGACCCGAATGCCCCTTTGTTTATTTTAGATGGTTTTGAGGCTACAGTAGAAAAAATCATGGACCTGGATATGAACCGTATTGAAAGCCTGACAATTTTAAAAGATGCTTCTGCTAAAGCGATTTATGGTTCTAAAGCAGCGAACGGCGTGGTTGTTATTGAAACGAAGAAAACGACTGACGGACAATTGCGGGTGACTTATACCGGGAGTGTAGATGTATCCTTGCCTGATTTATCATCTTATAATCTGACAAATGCTGCAGAAAAACTAGAAATAGAAAAAGATGCAGGTTTGTATGAAGATGATGGAAATTCGCTGACTTTGTCTAAGAAATATAACGAAATACTGACAGCTGTACGGTCCGGAGTAAATACCGACTGGATGGCTAAACCATTGCACACAGGAGTGGGACATAAGCATACTTTGTCGGTAGAGTTGGGAAGTGAAGCATTACGGGTGATTGCTGATTTGTCCTATAACCGGGTAATCGGTGTGATGAGGGGATCTGACCGTACCAATACTTCCGGTTCGTTGATGGTTTCCTACCGGCATAAGAAATTTAATTTCCGGAATATTCTGACTGTCACTTCCAATGAAAGTAATGATTCACCTTACGGAGATTTTAGTGAGTATGCCCGCTTGAATCCTTATTGGGCTCCCTATGATGAAAATGGCCTTTTGTTACAAAATATTGTTTTGCAGTTTGACAAAGACAATGCTAGCGGTGATTTTGTGGCTAATCCACTGTATAATGCTTCTTTGAATACGTTGTTGCAACAACAATACCTGGATGTAACGAATAATGCTTATATCGAATGGATGATTCAACCGGGATTGAAAGCTACCGGACGATTGGGGATTACGGAAAAACGGACCCGGGCTGATGAATTTTATCCGGCTAATCATTTGAAATTCCATAATTATTCAGAAGATGATTATTTCCGTCGCGGTTCTTATCAGATCAATGAAGGCGACAGCAAAACATTGACAGCCGATTTAAATGTGAATTGGTCTAAACAATTTGGAGAAAAGCATTTTGTGTTTGGAAATGTGGGTTATAATGTTTCTGAAACTTCTTATGAGGAAGATATCTATAATGCTGAGGGATTTCCAAATGATAAAATGAATAATATCATTTTTGCCCGTCAGTATACCGAAGATATGAAGCCGAATGGAACGGAATCTACTTCCCGTGAACTGGGTATTTTGGCTGCTTTAAACTATACCTATGACAACCGTTTCCTTTTTGATGGTTCTTATCGGGCCAGTGCTTCCAGTCAGTTTGGAAAGAATAACCGTTGGGGACAATTCTGGAGTGTGGGGGCTGGTTGGAATATGCACCATGAACATTGGTTGAAACAGTTTGACAATCTGAATATGCTGAAATTACGCGGATCTATCGGTTATACCGGTTCCCAAAGTTCTGATGCTTATGCTTCTATTGCATCTTATAAATATTTTCTGGATCAGACTTATGATCAGTTTATGGGGGCCTACCTGAAAGGAATGAGGAATGATGACTTGAAATGGCAGGAAAAATTGGATTATAATGTAGGTGTAGATGTGGATATTGCTCATAACTTTACACTAAAGTTCGATTATTATATTGCCAATACGAAGAATACTTTATTGGATTTTACTTTGCCTCCGTCTAACGGTTTTACTTCGGTCAAAGAGAATATCGGTGATGTACGGAATAAGGGATTTGATTTGTACCTGACTTATACTCCCTGGCATCAGGCTAAAGAACGTTCGTACCTGACTTTTACCGCTTCGTTGTCGCACAATAAAAACAAGATCACCGGGATTTCGGATGCAATGAAACAGTATAATGCCAAACAGGATGAGTTGGCAGGAAACCGGTTTGATAACCGTCCGGTGCAAAAATATTATGAAGGAGTATCCATGAATGCGATCTGGGCAGTCCGTTCTCTGGGGATTGATCCGGCAACCGGAGAGGAAATTTTCCTGACTAAGGAGGGTAAAAGGACCAATGTCTGGAATGCTGCAGACCAGGTGGTATGTGGGGATGAACTTCCGGATTGCCAGGGGACTTTCGGGACAAATGTCAGTTGGAAAGGACTGAGTCTGAATTTGGTTTTCCGTTATCAGTTTGGTGGACAGATGTATAATCAGACTTTGGTTGATCTGGTTGAGAATGCAGACCTGAATTACAATGTTGACAGACGTGTCTATGCCGGACGTTGGAGGCATGAAGGGGATGTGAAACCTTATAAAGCATTGAGATATACTTATATGAACGATGATGGAACGGTGGGTTCTACTGCCCGGCAGATTAAGACCCAAGCAACCTCTCGTTTTGTGCAAGATAGAAATGAACTGACTTTGTCGTCAGTCAACCTGTCTTATGATATGTTCCGGCATAATATTCAAAAAATCGGTATGGAAACCCTGCGTTTTTCATTTTATATGAATGATGTATATACATGGTCGTCTATCCGTATCGAAAGGGGAACTTCTTATCCGTTTGCACGGAGTTTTAATTTCTCATTGTCTGCAACATTTTAATTTTATAGGGAATTATGAAACTAACAAAAGTAGTTGTTTTTATATCGCTGATATCCTCATTTAGTTCTTGTTCAGATTGGTTGGATGTAGAACCAAAGACAGAAATTAAATCGGATATTATGTTTGAGTCTGAGAGTGGTTTTAAAGATGCCATTATCGGGTGCTATATCTTGATGAGTAACTCTTCCTTGTATGGAAAAGAGCTGACTTCCGGTTTTATGGATGTTATTGCCCAGCAATTTAGCATGGAATCGAGTGCGAGCTATGCAAAGATCAAGGATTATGAATATGATAAGGCCGAGTCGATTATAAATAATATCTGGTCACAGATGTATACTACGATTGCTAACGTGAATAATATTCTGGAGAATATCGATGATAAAAGAGGTATTTTACAACCAGCCGTATACCAGATTATTAAAGGCGAAGCATTGGGTTTGCGTGCATTTTTGCATTTTGAGTTATTGAGGATGTATGGTTGGGGCGATTTGGCTGCTCATCCTGAATATTTGGAGAAAAAGTGTATCCCTTATGTGGTGACTTATGATAAAGTGTTGAATGAACAATATACTGAAGCTAAGGTGTTGGAATTTATCCACCGGGATTTACAGGCTGCTACTGATTTATTGGAAAAATTTGATCCTTGGTCCACTTCCCGTAAGGATGATGACTATGATCTGGTGGATGAAGAAGGATTCTTTAAAAACCGGATGACCCGGTTTAATTATTGGGCTGTTCAGGCTACGATGGCCCGGGTCTGCATGTGGGAAGGCAGAAAGGATAAAGCATTGCCAATAGCTCAGAATTTTATAAAAAATCAGTCTGGTATAAAGGATCTGGCCTGGATTACTGACCAGAGTATTAATAATGAAAAAGAACCGGAACGGGATCTGACTTTTTCAACGGAACATATCTTCCGGTTGGATGTTCATAAATTGTATGAGGGTTTACAGATATTGATTGATCCCAAGTACAATTATCCTGAAGATAATTTGAGCATGTTGTATCACGATCCGGAATATGCCAAAAAATTGTTTGAGGTAACAGAAAATATCGGTAATTCGGATTATCGTTATGCCCGCTTATACACTAAGGACGGTTCAAAATATGCTAACCGGAAATTTTATGAAGTTCAGGATGCGAAGTTTAAGAATATGATGCCTTTGATCCGGATGTCAGAAATGTATTACATAGCGGCAGAAGCTTTGAATGCTGCAAACAGGGGTAAAGAGGCTGTTGAATTGCTGAATATTGTACGCCGGAAAAGAGGTATTGCTGAGGTGAATGATTTAAAAACGAATCTTTCTGCTGAAGATATCACGGAAGAAATAGAGAAAGAATGGCGGAAGGAGTTTTTGGGTGAAGGCCAAATGTTTTATTTCTATAAACGTTTGGGATATAGTAAGATTCCTAATTCTAATATCCCTGCTACAGAACTGGTTTATGTGTTACAGATTCCGGAAGACGAGATCAATGTTGGAGGACGTGAACCGAATGTTTCAACCGATAAAGAAAAATAAGATGAGAAAGAAATTATTATATTTTACTATTCTGTTTGCTGTTTGCTGTTCATTTTATGCTTGTGATCACGAAGAAACACCGCTTTTTGCAGAAGATCCCGGAGTTTATTTTGCACAGAGTACTTATTCCTATAGTTTTAAGGATCAGATTGGCGTGGAAAAGGATACTATTTTTTGTACAGTGAAGATTTTCGGAGATTCTACGGATTATGACCGGACTGTGAAAGTGCAGGTTGTGGAAGGAGATACGGCGCATGTGACGACAGCTAATCCGGAACGTTACCGGATCTTGTCCGGTGTAGTTCCTGCCGGTAAATTTATGGGGTCTGTTGCCCTGGAAGTAAACGATGGGGAAGAATTGGCTGATAGTGTATATACAGTCTTTCTGGAGATAGTACCGAATCCGGATTTCCCGAGATTGGTAGAATTCCAGGGTAATATGTTGAAACTACAAATTACGGCAAAACAGATTGCTCCCGCCAATTGGAGTTGGTTATCCATGTATTTTGGAGAATATGAAGATGAATGGTGGGAATATATTTGTATCCAGACACAGAAAACTTCTTTACCTTATTGGCCTAACCAAACGGATACGGAGACCTGGTGGATGACAGATCAGGAATTCCTGGCTAATGTTGCTGTCGTAAAAGCTGCATTGCGGAGAGATAATCAGGAACATCCGGATAAACCATTATCCTATAAAAATGGTAAACCTTGGACTATTCGGAATTATTAATATGATTTTAAAATATGAAAACAAAAATATTAATATTGATCATGATGATTGGATTGCTGGCTTCCTGTTTTGAAGATGAATCCAATACCAAGATAGAAAAGATCAATCCGATTCATATTGAATTAGGAGATTTCTCAACTACTGTATCGGTGTATTTGCTTGATACTTTACGTATTAATCCGATTATATATAAAGAAGGAACGGATGATGCAAAATTGAGTTTTACCTGGGAGATATCGGGAAATGATATTGTACCAGCCATATTGGGAACTACAATGAACTTGAATGCGGTGATTACTGTTCCGGCAAGCGCTGATGCTTACCGGCTTGTATTGACTGCAACAGATGAGGATACCGGTTTGAAAAATTATGAGGAATTGCGTTTGTATGTAATGAGTAATTTCGGTAGAGGTTTATTGATTGCAGATACAAAAGATGAACAGAATTCTGATTTGAATTTGGTGATGTCGGCTAATTTTTCGGCGACTTGGACTGCCTTTCCGGAGAAAAATACCAAAACTATGAAATCGGTGTTCTCACAATGTAACAATGGGAATCTTATTGAGGGGTTGGTGAATGGGATGCAATCTACCTCCCAAGATGGCATGATCCGTACGTTAACAGTCACTACTGGTCATTCTGTTGTGCGTATGGACCCTTATGATTATCTGGCTGGGAAAGAAAATCAAGAATTATTTTTTGTACCTGTTACGGGTAAATTTGCTCCGAGGGGAATCCAATATGACGGGAATGTTTATTATGAATTACTGAATATTGACGGAACAATTTATTCCCGTAGAATGCGTGAAAGCAACTTGTATTATGGAGCTCCTTTGGTTACTTCTGATTATGAGGAATATGATATTAGTCAGATGTGTGCCATTCCGGAATATAGTTACTATGAATCTGCTTATTATTTTGATGAAAAGCTAAACCGCTTTTTGTCCAGTAGTTTAGACCATATGGAATTACAGACGATCGATCATAGTGATACCCGGGTTTTTGATCCGAATCATGTGGGAGAGAAGGATGCTTTATTTATGGGAGTAGGTAGCGGCAAAAATATATTTACTTTGTTTAAAAATGAAAAGTCAAATGATTATTTCTTGTATACTTTTATTCCTACAGCAGTGATCTCCGGTACAACTTTTACTCCCCAGCATGTTTATAACCTGAGCAGTGCGACAGGAATCCAACAGGCAGTGGCTTATGAATGCTCTGCTTTGGAAGAGGTATTTTACTATGCGACGGATAAGAAGGTATATGCGGCATTGCTGACCCAGGATACGCCTGAGGCTTTTGAACGTTATTCTATTGATATAGATGAAGATGATCCGAATACTAAGATTACATCTATCAAATTGTGGAAACAAAATTATCAAGGGAAAATCAAAATCAAAGATTCTGAGGCAGAAGAAGGTTATACTGAAATATATGCCGGTAACCGGATGATGATGATTACCACTTATAATGAGGTTACTAAAGAAGGAAAAGTAATCTGTGTTCCGGTGATGAATCTGAATAGCGGTACGTTAGAAAAGGATAAATCCTTCCACAAAGTATACGATGGCTTTGGACGTATCTTGTATTTGGCACCTCAGTCTTTATAATATTAACGAATCGAATTTACAGAGATGAAAAAGATATTGATATATTTATTATTGGGAGTGAGCTTGTTTGCTTGTAATGACTCAGATGATGATACCGGGGCCCGGAAGGTAAATGTGAAAAATGAATTTCGTGTAAAAGAAATCCGGGGGACTAATGCCCATTGGGGAAATTATACGATGGGTGTATCTTATTATGCAGAGGAATTAGATTCTGCCTGGGTTTATAATGCCCAGAAAGATACCCTGGCTATATTGACAACACAGGAAATAGAGGGAGGGATTGAATATGACATTTATGACTTTGTTCCGAACATTGATGCTGATTCTATTCGTCGTTTGGAAGAATTGTATGGTGAAAAAGCAAAGGACAGTATTCCGATGGTGACCCGGAAATTGTATTCTTTACAAGTGATATACGATAATGAACGGGTACAGAGTCAGGCTTTTTCTTTTTATATGCCCCGTGAGGATATGGGAGTTGGCCAGGATTTCAATAATAAATACCTGAACAACTACCGGACCAGATATTATTATGAATATGACCAGCAAGGATACCTTATCATTTGCCGGATGTTGAAGGATGTGTATCTTCCGGACCCGGATGATAATGCTGAGTTTGAACGTTCGGTGAATAAATTGGTATTTTCCTATGTTTCCGGTAGAGTTTCAGTTATGGATGAATTCCGGGCCGAAGATCAATATGGAAGTTCAGAGTCTTATGTAAAATCAGATACCTGGAATTTTGTCTATACCGGAGAAAAGTTGACTGCAGTGAATGGGGTGACTTATCAGTATGAAGGAAATTCAGTGAGTAGTATAACCCGGGATGGGCAAACCGTTCGGTATTCTTATAATTCTGATGGCTATCTGAAACGTATAGAGTGGACAAATGGAGAATACATGGAGATGAAGTATGAATCGGGGAATGGCAATTTTGGTGTCTTGTCCCCTTTGTTGGAACAAAACTGGGAAGTTCCTTATGTTCGATAGTTTATGAAGATAAGTGGGTGGTTATGGGTATGGGTATTGGGAATAAGTGCCTGTACCTCGTCCCAGACTGTGCATTTACATGGACAGTTGAAGGATATGGGGACACAAAATGTGATTATGCGGTATAATGGAGCTGCTGCTTTGCTGGGAGATAGCAGGGATATTATATTACATACAGATACTGAGGGGAACTTCGATACAATATTACCTTTGGAAAGACCGGAGTATTATTCAATAAACCGGAATACGCTTTGGTTGGAACCTGGTGATGATTTGAAGGTTATGATTACCCAGGATAATCGGGAAGCACAATTTCAGGGCCAAGGGGCGAATGCCAATATGTATATGAAGGACCGTTTATTTCCCAAAGGCGGTTCTTATCTCGAAGGAGGTACTAATGTGCAGGCTGATTTTCCACAAACCCGTAAATTGATAACTGAACTGGCTGCTGAACGGGAAAAGCAACTGGAGGATTTGCAGGGGGTATCTGCTGAGTTTAAGCAGTTGGAGAAAGCCAGAATATATGCTGATGTGATCAATAGTTATTTTTCATATAGCTCATATGCTTCTGAGTTTGCCGGTAAGACCGGAGAGGAGGTGATGAAACTGGAGCAAAAATATCTGTCAGAGGCAGCTGCGGAGATAAAGGAGAAGGTGAGGTTCCTGAATGATGAACGCTTTCTGGATGTTGCTGTAGTCCGGGATATTCTTTTTTATCGTTTAGACTCGGCCTATGCCGTTATCTTTGAAGAATATATTCCGGGTGACCGTTGCCGGGAACTTTATGATAGTTATCAAAAAGTGTCGGAGTTACGACATGGGTTGAATCAACAGGTTGTCGATCAGATCCGGGAATATATCGGTCAAATGAAGCAGGCAGATTTTGCTACAGAACTGGAGGAAAAGGTTAAACAGGCTGCCCGTTTGTTACCTGGACAGCCGGCTCCCGATTTTGTGATGACAGATACTGCTGGCCAAGAGGTCCGGTTGAGTGATTTCAAAGGAAAAGTAATTTATATTGATCTGTGGGCAACCTGGTGTGGACCTTGTATTCAGGAATCTCCGGCTTTTTCAGCTCTGAGTGTGAAATATCCTGATATTCAGTTTTTGCAAATTTCCAGGGATGAACAACGCCGGGCCTGGTTGGACTATGTTAGTCATAAAAAAAGTCCTTTACCTCAATATAATTCAGTAGATTTACGGTTGGTGGAAGGTTGGCAGTTGTTTTATATTCCCCGTTTTATACTGATAGACAAAGATCAGAAAATTATAGATGCTTATGCTCCCCGTCCTTCTTCTGAGGAAATAGCCGGAGTGTTGGACGTTTGTCTGAAACCTTGAATTCGGATATAAGTAGGATAGGGAAGTGTGGTAAATGTAGACCTTTACTACACTTCCTTGTTTTTAATTGTTGTCTAATGTTAATAATAGGTAAGAATGAATGGAATAAGGTGGATTTAAAGTCGTTCCGGAAATAGAGAGGAAAAGTATGATTGATTTTTGATTATATTTGTTCCTTGATTTTCAGAGATAAAAATGCAGAACGATAAGGAAATACTGGGGTTGTTGAAGACGGATACTGACAGGGGTATGGATAGCCTATTTGACAGGTATTATAAACCTTTGGTAGTATTTGCCTATGCATATCTGAATGATTGGGCTGAAACAGAGGACTTGGTTCAGGAACAGTTGGTGAAATTATGGTCCCGGCAGGCATTTGATCAGGTTACTGCTGAGGCGTTGGGATCTTTTTTATTTACTGTAGTAAAAAATGCCTGTATTAACCGGCTTGAAAAGAAACCGCTTCCGTTAACAAGCTTGGAACTGCCACATTTTAAGATTGCTCAGGAAGAAGCAGAACGTATGGATGATGCGGTAGCCCGGATTGTGGCAGAAGCTTTGCAAAAATTACCTGAAAAGACACGCCGGGTTGTTGAATGTGTGATGCTGGAAGATAAAATGTATAAAGAAGCTGCTGAAGAATTAGGAGTTTCAGTGAATACAATAAAGACCCTTTTGAAACAGGGTATGAAAATATTGAAGGAAGAATTAAAGGATAAGCAAGATTATTTGTTGTTATTGTATATGCGTGTTAAATTGCAATGGTGATCTGTATAGTTCCAGTAAAAATACTCCGATTCCTCTTTATCAAATGATGATTTAAAAAGTGTCTGATAATCAGGGATTTGTTGATTTGGTGGAAACAGAGAAGGGATCCAAAAAGTCAAAATATCCCCTTATAGAATCGGATATTTGATTTCAGTTTCCAATAGGGATACAAATAAATCGAGGGTGCTAAATGCTTTTAGGACCCCTCTTTTCATTTCAATCTGCATTTTACAGGTTTATTTGTACTTTTGGATTAGATTCTTTACGACTTCCGGAGTTAGTTTATGTCCTTCAAGGAATGGAAAACCTTCCCAACGGACGATGCCTTGGGGATCGATGAGAATAATGTGCGGAATTCCTTTTACTTCCAAAGATTTTTTCATCGTCGCCTGCGGATCGATGCCACAATAGTATTCGATTACCGGTTTTTCCAGAGCCTTAACTTTATCTGCTGTTTCGTCAGAAATACCGATTACAACCAAGTTATCTTTGAATTGTTTGTGAATTTCATTCAATTCCGGAATTGCCTGACGGCATGGACCGCACCAGGTTGCCCAGAAATCTACCAGTACAAATTTTCCTTTTGTATCCGGTTGTTTGGAAAGCCATTCGGTTACTGTTAAATCGGGGGCTTTTTCATTCAGGATGGATTTGGCCCATAATTGTTTTCCATTATTACTTTCCTGAGCAAAGGAAAGGCTACTGATTAGAAGCAATGTAATGATATTAATGGTGTTCTTCATAATTGAACGGGTTTATTGTTTCTGTTATCGCTTCATAGCCCTGTCCATGTCTTTTTTGGCATCTTTGAGTTTCAGGGATTCCCGTTTGTCATATTCTTTTTTACCTTTAGCCAGTGCAATCCGCATTTTTGCATATCCTTTTTCGTTGAGGAAAACCCGTACCGGCACAATGGTAAGTCCGGACTCTTTGACTTTTCGCTCCAACTTAATGAGTTCTTTATGAGTGAGCAATAGCTTGCGTTCTCTTTTTTCTTCGTGGTTGTAATAGGTGCCTAGTTTGTATTCAGAAATATTCATTCCTTTTACCCATAATTCGCCCCGGTTAAAGAAACAGTAGGAATCGACGAGGCTGGCTTTGCCTGCTCGTAAGGATTTAATTTCTGTTCCGGTGAGGACAATACCGGCATTATATTCTTCCAGAAATTCATAGTCGAAAGAAGCCCGTTTATTACGTATATTGATTTCATTAGCCATGATGGATATCAGTTTAGATGTTAATAGCAGATATGTTGAATAGGATCATAAGGAGTTGCGAGATAATGATTGGAATACAAATGATAGTTAACGAAGTGATTATTAAAATGTTCGTTTTCTGATTTGCAGGTATTTCTGGTAACCTTTCTATTCCTGAATAAAGAGTCCGGATAAAAATGAAACTCAGGAGAGTAAACAACTGGCCTATAAAAATATTCCCTAAAGCTGTTCCTATTCCGTGGAAAAGGATAAAAACAGCGAAACTATATATAGTCAGGTTTAATGCCATATTGTTTGGGCAGTTTAGCTTACTACAAAGATATTCACGGGTAATCAGGTAAGCGAACCAAGCTCCGCACAAAGCTGAAATCAGACTAATGAAGGCTAATCCTACTGAATGGAGAATGCTGTATTTAAAAAGACTAAGCAAAAGTACCAATAAAGAAACCACCAAAGATACTGGTAAAAGATAGTTACGGAAAATATCTTTAACTGGCAGGTTTTCTTTCAGTATCCAAGGCCAGATGCTGTTTGGTCTCAACAGCATTAGCTTTGTCCGTTCATATATTTTTTGGAAATTCATTTTCATAAGACTACAAAAATATTTAATTTTTTGGTTATTCTGCTACTGTTTTTCTAACTTTAAACTAATAGTAGCGGTTCAGCAAAGAATCGGTTGTGATGAGTTTATCAGATTGAGGAGTTATGAATTTATTTTTTGTGGAAGATAGGAACTGTTTCAATTCATGTGCGATCTTTAAATAACCGTTTTCATTCGGATGTAAGCCGTCCCGGAACAAGGATTCCTGGATGAGTCCGTTTTTTTGTTTTAACCGGGTTGAAATGTCTGCAAAACGGATGTAAGAAATCGGTTTTAATTTTTTTGCAATTTGTTTATTCAATCCTTCGATCCGTTTCTCCTGATTTTTGCGGGGTAAAATACCAATAACTATAATTTCGGCTTGAGGTTGTCGGGAATGTATCGTTTCTGTGATGTCTTTAATTCCCAGTACGATGTTTTCATCTGTGTCAGTTTCCAGGTTGTTGGTTCCTATTAGCAAAAACACTTTTTGAGCCTGAAAACCATCTAATTCTCCGTGCTGAATCCGCCATAGCACATTCTCTATCCGGTCCCATCCGCATCCCATATTGACCACTTTCTTGTTTTTGAATAGCTGGTTCCAGGATTTGTTTCCGCATTGTCTCGGAGCATGGGGTTCTCCACTCCAATAGTGTATGATGGAATTTCCTATAACGGCAATTTCAGGTTGTACTTCCTGGTTATAGGATAAGATGGTTTCGTGTCTTTG
>ERZ780154.1228-NODE-1228-length-13542-cov-1.78157_pt1 | contig 13542 bp, 11 predicted proteins | sample MGYA00511568_ERZ780154 | MGnify/ENA primary metagenome ERZ780154 (study PRJEB29588, sample SAMEA2142525) | human gut metagenome | biome: human gut; feature: human-associated habitat; material: faeces | place: Denmark | collected 2008/2010 ...
AGTAGCAACCAGCGTCTTATAGATGTGAAGGCTTCTCTGCAAAAAGGATGTACTGAACTTTTTGAATATGCTCCATATCCGGTTCTGGCTGTGTGATATTCGAGATACTGGTTTGGTTTTTATCCTTTTCCGTGTATCCTGTTAATTTGCAGGCAGGGATTTTAATAGGTTGAGAAGGCGGTAATTGGCTTTTATAAAAATTTTCAATCGTTTTCGGTTTGGATTTAAGTTTTTGTATAAATATGCTTATACTTGTATGAATATGCATATTTATTATTGTTTAATATATTAATATTCAATGTGTTGACATATAATTTCAAAATCTGGTATGAAAAGAAAATGCCGAAAACAATTTGTAATTTTGATGGCATTGAATAGAAAATCATAACTCTAAAAACTTGAATTTATATGGGCTTCGTAACAAAAGAGAAATTTCTCTCAAAAGATTTTTTTGTAGCATATGCCTGGTTATTGGGAGGATGTTTTGTGTTTGCTTTGGGTGCGGTCATGTTTGCTGAACCTTATGGTTTCGCTCCGGGAGGTACATATGGGCTGTCGATGGTATTTCATCATCTTTGGGGATGGGAGACTGAGATTGCGGCTTTATGCATGGATGTGCCTTTATTGTTGTTAGGAATTTATTTCCTTGGGGGAATGTTTGGAGTAAAAACTGTTATCTGTACTTTTGCCATACCAGCTTTTATGCGATTGATACATCACTTTTACGGATATGATGCATTGTTGGAGCCGGGAATAACAGACCGGGGAATGCTTAACGAACAGCTTTTGTCGGCTATTTTCGGAGGAATTGTTTATGGTATCGGTATTGGAATGATCTTTAAGGCACGGGCAACTTCCGGAGGATCCGACATTATTTCTATGATTTTGAATAAATATACCCACATATCGCTTGGAACTTTGGTGATTATTGTTGACTGTACCATTACGTTGTCGACGGTTGTTGCTTTCGGTGACTGGCGATTACCGATGTATTCCTGGATTATTGTGTTTATTGAGGGTAAGGTGATTGATTTGGTTATTGACGGAGCTGCTGTTCACAAGACCCTGATGATAGTAACTGATAAATTAGATCCGGTGAAGGACGTGATTATTAAAGATATTAACCGTGGAGCGACTTTATTACCAGCTGTAGGTATGTACCGGGGAGAAAGCCGGAATATGATTTATACGATTTTAACGCGGCGTGAAATGATGATTTTGCGTCACCGGATTGCTGAAATTGATCCGGAAGCTTTTATCAATGTTATGGATTCAAAAGAAATTCTGGGACGCGGCTTTAAACCGCTGAAAGAAAATTGAAACTATCTCACTACCACTTAGGCAGATTGTCGGTTGTGGTTAAGAAGAGAATTTTTGAATAGGGTCTGTGCAGTTGCTTTACGCAGACCCTATTGAGTTTTCGGATTAATACATATCGGTAATATCCCAGACAAAAGCCCGGATACCGTTTTCTTTGTTTACTTCATCCAACGCTTTGACGTATTTCAGAATCAGGGGTACCATTTCTTCTTCGACGATGGTAATGGTGGCGGAGTTCATTTCCGGCCAGGTATGAGATCCCATACGAGGTTCTCCGGTTTCTGTTCCTGCTCCGTTAACCAGAGGCCATTGCGTAAATCCTTTGATCTGTAATTGATCGAGGAGAAAAGCTACTCGCTCTGTCAGGGCTTGGTTGTATGTTATGAATACTGCTTTCTTCATATTTGATTTTAATTTTTGATTTACAATTTCAGACTTTAATATCGGTCTGAAACTGTAAATCTGTATTATCGATTACTTTGGGGTAGATCTCTTTCGGGATCGAAGTCTTTCATGAACTTAAATTCTTTAGCCAATGCTTTTTTCTTGTTGCGGCTACCGCTCTTATCCATTGCAGCATAAACGGCCGGGACGATAATCATCGTAATAATGGTGGAAAATACCATACCACCGATTACGGCGATACCCATTGGACGCCAGGTCTCCGAACCTTCACCGGTACTGATTGCCATCGGTACCATACCCAGAATCGTTGTCAAAGAGGTCATCAACACCGGACGCAGACGAGAACGACAAGCTTGTGCAATAGCATCATACAAGCGAATACCTCTTTCACGCATCAGGTTGATAAAGTCGATCAATACAATACCGTTCTTCGTTACGATACCGACTAGCATAACACCACCTAAAGCGGCAACGATACTTAAAGTCGTATTCGTAAGCAGCAGGGCCAGAATGACTCCCGTGAATGCGAACGGAAGAGCCAGCATGATGATAAACGGCATTTTGAACGATTCGAACTGGGCAGCCATCACAATGTATACCAGCATCATAGATAGTAATAACAACCAGATCAAAGAACTGAAAGATTCCTGTTGGTCTTCATAGTTACCGCCGATGTAGAGGCTGACGTCCTGAGGTATGTCTTCCAGACCGTCGATAATTTGCTGGCTGGCTATTGCGATTTCTCCTAAAGCTACACCTGCAGCCGGAGTGATAGATACTTTCAGGATACGTTGTTTACTTTTACGTTCGATATTTGGTGGAGAGAAATACTCTTTGATTTCACCCAATTCTTTCAGACGTATTTTTTCTCCGTGTCCATCCGTGATTAGGATGTTTTCGATTTCTGTCAGGGAAGAACGGTATTTTTCGTCTAAGCGGACGATAATATCGTATTCTTCTCCGTCTTCTTTGAACTTACTGTTACGGAAACCGTAGATCCGGTTACGGACATAAGAACCGACTTCTGTAGTGGTCAGACCATGACGAGCAAGCTTATCCTGATCCAATACAATCTGGAGTTCGGCTTTATCATCGTCCCGGCTGATTTTGATATCTTCTGCTCCCGGAATCTGACGGGCTTTCACAGCGATATCCTGAGCCAAACGGGTGGTTGTGTTGAAATCGTGCCCCATGATCTCGATGTCAACAGAGTTGCCCCCCAAAGCACCACCGGAAGATGAAGTACTTACTGTATATTGTAGTATATCCGGAAAGCTCTTCAAAATAGAACGAACCTGGTCGGCAATGACGAAAATACTCCGTTCACGGTCTTTAATATCTACGGTACGTAAACGCATATTCAGGATATTGTTACCCGTGCTGTTCATCATGGAAGCGAAAGAAGCTTCTTCTTCACTACCGTATGACAGGTTGATGATCGTAATTTCCGGTATGTCTGCCCGAATCATTGAGTCGATCTGTAAAGCGACTCTTTTCGTCTCTTCCACCCGCTGGCCGGATTGCATTTTTGCATATACAGTCATATTGCTCTGGTCGTTCTGCGGCATAAAGTCGGTTTTGATAAACCGGGAGAGGAAACAGGATCCCAGGAATAGGGCAGTCATGAAACAAATGACGAATGTTTTATGATACAACACCCAACGGATCAGTCTTTCATAACCTGAATCCAGTCTGTCCAATTGCCGGGATACGAAATTATAAAAGCTGAACTTGCTGTTGTTGTTGTTTTCTTGTATCCGCATCAATTGTGAACAAAGCATAGGAGTCAGAGAGATTGCCGTCAGTGTCGAGGTGCAAACGGTGATACAAACGATCCATCCCAACTGTTTGAATAAGATTCCGGTCATCCCGGTTACCAGGGTCAACGGGAAGAATACAGCTACGGTAACCAGGGTGGTGACGATTACAGACAACCATACCTCATTCGTTCCGTATTTGGCTGCTTCGCGTGGCCGGCTTCCCCGGTCGATATGTTTGGTAATATTTTCCAATACCACGATCGCGTCGTCCACCACCATACCGATTGCAATCGAAAGGGAGGACAGTGAAATTACATTCAGAGACTCACCCGTTGCAAACAAATAGATGAAGGCGACAATCAGTGAGATCGGGATAGTCAGAGCAATGATAAAGGTAGCCCTCCATCGTCCTAAGAACAGGAATACGACCAATACCACAAAGATCAATGCGTACATCAATGTTTCCTGCAGGTTGTTGATAGATTTTACGATGAAGTCAGAGTTGTCTGAAATAATCTGGAATTTAATATCCGAAGGTAATTCTTTCATTGCCAATTCCAGCTGCTTTTTCGCTTCTTTAGCTACGGCGACGGCATTGGCGTCGGTCTGTTTGGTGATCATCAGTACACCGCCGTTTCCCCGGTTGATCGTTTGTTCCAGAGTGATGTCTTTGATCGTATCCCGCACGACAGCAACATCATGTAAGTAGATGGTTTTGTCGTTTTGAGTACCGAGTACGATATCTTTGATCTGGTCGCTTTCTTCGAATTCACCCTCTATACGCAAAGCATAGTCCATCAGGCCCATTTTCACGTTACCGGAGGAAATATCCTTATTCTCTGCCAGGATTTTGTTACCGATCTGTTCGAGAGTCAGGTTGTAAGCATCCAGTTTATTCGGGTCTAAATCGACATAAACCACTCGTTCCGGAGCACCGGAAACGATCACAGAAGCCACACCGTCCACCCGGTTCAAACGGGTGACCAGTTTGTCATCCAGAATTTTGTCTATACCGGGATAAGACTGTTCGGCCGTGACGGCATAAATCAGGATCGGCATCATAGACGTGTTGAAACGCATAATGGTCGGTCGGTCGATATCGTCCGGCAAATTCTGCATTGCTTTATCGACAGCGTCACGTACGTCGTTGGATGCTTCGTCCAGGTTGGCTTCCCATTCGAATTCCAGAGAGACAACTCCTAAGTTGTCATAAGACGTAGAGGTCATCTCTTTCAGATTATCTACGGAGTTCAATTGATCCTCCAGGATTTTGGTTACATTTTCCTCAATGTCCGAAGCATTCGCTCCCGGATAAGTTGCCATCACAGTGAGGTAGGGCGGGTCCATCTTGGGATACTGGTCCACCGGCAACTGTATATAAGAGGCAACACCCAATACCATAATGGCGATAAATACCATTAATGTGGAAATAGGCTTGTTGACCGCTGTATTGTATATACTCATATTCTTATTATTTATTTGATGTATTTATCTTATTGAACGATAGTAATAGGAGAACCGTCGACAACACGTCCCTGACCGACAACGATCAATTCGTCTCCTTCCTGGATTTCGTCGCTGATCAATTCGATCTTATCTTCAAAACGTTTCCCTAAATTCACAGATACTCTTTTGGCTTTACCGTCTTTGTTGATGAATACATAGCGGTCGTTCGCCCCTTGGAGTTTCAATACAGCGATAGCAGGAGCAACGACGGTTTCGGTATTTCCGATAAAGAAGTTGATGGTTCCGTACATACCGGGACGTAATGCTTCGTCGTCGTTCGGAATCTTCACTTCAACGGTGAAAGTTCTCGAAGCCGGATCGATCGTCGGGTAGACGATACTTACCTGCCCTTCGAATACCCGGTCGGGATAAAGGCTGCTTTTCAATTCTACTTTCGTGCCTTTCTTTACCGACAGGAAGTATTGTTCCGAAAGATTTACATAGGCTTTCAGGGGATTGATTTTTTCAATCGCAATGATCGACGGTTTGGAAGCACCACCGAAAGCAGCTCCTGTATATACTTCTCCGTTTTCGAAATATTTTCCGGTCACAACTCCGTTGAAAGGAGCCAACATCCGGGTATTTTCTTTCAGGAAGTCTACGTTCGATTTAGCTACCTCATATTGGGTCACTGCAGCATCGTAGGCTTGCTTACTGATACTCTGAGTTTCATTCAGCATTTTAGCCCGGTTGTATTCTGCTTCCAGATTTTTTAACTGGACTTCGGCTTGTTGCAGATTCGTCCGGTCCATTTCGACTAATAATTGTCCTTTTTTAATCCGGTCCCCAACTTCTACATAGATTTTTTCAATACGTCCGGTAGCTGCAGGTGCATAATACACTTGCTCGTCTGCCTGTAAATTTGCTGTGTAGTCCAGGGTACGGGCAATGTTTTCTTTTTCCAGTTTTTGAACTTTCACCGGGATAGCTTCAACTACGCTGGTATCTTTGTCAGAATCTTTCTTTCCTGAACAACCGGCTAATACAGCAATCGCGAGGGTAGATAAAATTACGTTCTTTATCATTGTTTTCAATATTTAATTTGTTTCTTTTTCAATTACAGAGCTAAAAGATCGCTTTCCGATATTCACTCCTGATTATTTTAGCTCGTTATACAGTTTCTCCAGTTGAGTTTGTGCCTGTAATAAAGTTAAACAAGCCGAAGTATAGTTGTTTTCAGCAGTCAGGTAATTGTTGTTTGCCTGAGTCAGATCAAGACTGGAAACAGTTCCGGCATTGTATTTGTGCTGGTAGTTTTCCAGCACTTTTTTAGCAACTAAAATGTTTTCTTTTTGCAGCTGATAATCCTCCATTGCATTTTTCAAAGCGAATTTATATTGTTCTTCCTGCAAATTCAGCTGGTCTTCCAATAAACTTTTGTTCAATGTCGTTTGTTCCAGTGTGATTTTTTCCTGATCTAATTGTGCTTTACGTTGCAGGCCTGAGAATACAGGTATACTCATGGTGATAGAAGCAGAATTAGGGATATTCATAAATCCACCTTTTTTGAGTTGATATTGATATGAATAGGATCCGCTGATTGTAGGAGCATAGGCCCATTTTTTCAGACCAACCATTTTTTTCTGCAGTTCTTCCTGGGTTTGCATCAATTGGTATTGTGAATTCTTATTCACATCGAATTGTTGGATAGCTAATTTCAAGAATGACCCTTCTTCTAAAAAGTTCTCAAGTGGATCCGTTAATGTAATTGGCGTACCTGCTTGTAATCCTAATTGCAGACGTAGTAAATTATAGTTTACATCGACAGTACGTTGCATAGCTAGCAAACTGTTTTTCAATTGTCCTACAGTAATCCGAATCTGATCCACGTCTGTAATTTCTGCAGTTCCAGCCTTATACATATTTTCTGTATGGTTTTGGATCTTATTCATATTTTCCAGATTTACTTTTACAATTTCCATTAAGCGTTCACTAGCCAGAATGGTGTAATAAGAATTGTAAACTGTTTCCTTAATATCCAATTCAGTAATATCCACTTGTTGGGCTGCCATTTGTTTAGCAATTTTACTGGTTTGAATTCCTAATATCCATTCTCCACTGAAAAGTAATTGAGATACGGAGACGCTCACATTTGCCTGATCTTTCATTTTAATTGCTCCTTCGCCAAATGAAGCTTCATAGCCGAAATTAGTACTGTAACCCAAGCTTCCGGTTACTTGTGGTAAACCTTGTGATACAGCTTCGGTTACCATTTTATTTCTAAGCTCAATGTTCATTTGAGATACCTGCAGTTCTTTGTTATGCTCAACGGCAAAATTCACTGCTTGCTCTAATGACAAACTTTGCGGCTCATTGGGAGTGGATGGCTGTGCTGATAATATCCACGGAATGAGGATCGCAATAAAAGTAACTAATACTCCTCTTTTCATTCTCTTTAAGTTATTGATTTTTTTTAATTATTTCATGCTATAGTTTCAAGTTTTCACAAATAATATGCCAGTTTCCCGTCGGGTATGAGATATTTTCTGCTTCTATTTATATATTGTTTATTTTTGTTGTTTATTAAGTAATTTTTCCAATTCGTACATTCCTTTGGGAGTCGCAAAACTGCGGATAATATTTTCTACAATAGTAGAGACAATCATGGAGACCGGATATTTTAATTCACTGATCATTTCCGGCTCACCGATGAGATACATTTGCTTTACAAACAGGTAGACCTGGATCTCACGGTTGATGTCAGACCGGAAATAACCATCCCGTATCCCTTTGTCGATGACTTCGTTGAATAAATTGTGGATGAAAATCTGATCTTTATTGTTTATCCGTAAATAGACATCCGGATGATATTTTTTTAAATCGAATAAATTTGCCGGCATTCTGCTGTTAAAACTCTGGATAATACGGTCTCTGATCGACAACATAATTTCTATGGAATTATGTTGTTTCAATTCTTCGATATCTTTTTGTTTCCGGTGATCATTTATACGGAGCATCATGATCTGTTCGACAAGATCATCTTTATTACTGAAATATTGATATAAAGTTTTTTTCGATATCTTGAGATGCGAACAGATATCGTCCATTGAAGTACTTCTTAAGCCATATTTTAAAAATAACTCAGAAATATTTTCTAATAGTTCTTCTTTCGTCCGATTGAATTCGCTTTCTGTCATGATAAAATTAAATTTGCACATGAAAACGTTTTGAATATATATCGTTTCCATGGGACGCAAAAGTACAAAAATCATGCCAATACAGAAGTAGAATACTGTTAAAAATAATTATATAAAAACAGGTCTGTATTTCTGAGAATACAGACCTGTTTGGTAATGATAGAATCAGATATTCTATTCTTCGTCTACAAGTGCCTTTACATCTATTTCGCGGATCATGGCATAAGTTGTATTATTGGCACCCAGAATGGTGATTTTGATATAACGGGATTCTTTGAGAACTTTAAGATTGATGTTTATAGCACCGTTATTGGTTGCTCCGTCCAAGCCTTGATAAGTTCCTAAATCATTCCATTGAACATCTTTAGAAGTAGGAGTTTCTGTCGTGGATTCTATTTTAGCAGAAGTGGGGCCCCCTGAATTTCCATTTCTGCGATAAAGTGAAATGACAGAAGGTATAACCGTTTGTTTTAGATCCACTACAATATATTGAGGAAGGGTTCCGCTACTACTCCCGTCTCCATAATTACCTCTGTACCAAACTGAATGCCAGAAAGTGCCGTCATCGCCATCGATGGCATTTGCTGCATAACCATTATCCCCTCCGGTTTCTTCCGAGGAAAAGTCAACTATTTCCCAGTTCGGAGTACCTGTTTCATTTACTTTTTCCAGTGTAACTTCAGTTTTAGTTTTAAACTCATCCTCTGTTACATTTGAACCATTCCCGATATAGTCAAAGGTTTGTATGGCATATTCATAGTCTGTTGCCTCTGAAAGTCCGGTAATATTCCATTCTGTATCGAGTGCAGAAAGTGTATCAATGTACATCCATTCAGTGTTCCCTTGTTCTTTCAGTTTAATAACAGTATACTCAAAATCATCTGCTTCAGGATTTTCCCAGCTTAGTAAAGCACTGGTAGCTACCGGAGAAACAGTCAGATTGGAAACAGATTCCGGGCCTTCATTATCTTCTATTGGCTGGAAATCACCTATCGCATAAACAATATCTGATTTTTGTAATTTTTTAGATATAGCTCTGACACCAATTTTATAAGCATCATTATACAAATGTGTGATTGTATAATGAGTAGACTGGGCAGGTGCTGAGTATAAGGTCGGATCTGCTTGATTTCCCTGCCATTCTACCAGGTAGTAGGCTACTTCTGAATTATTGTTAGGAACTGTCCAGGTGATATTCAAACTGCGCTCGCCTGGGGTCACTGTTATATCGGAAACAGCAAAATCAAAAGTCCCTCCAGGTAAAGAATCTGTTATGGCAATTTCTCTGCCGCTTCCGGCAACCCCGTCTCCTTCGTTGCACTGAACAAAGCAGAAGGCAACTATTGAAAGAAGGAGTATTTTTCCTGTTTTTATATTGAATTTCATCATATTGAATTTATTTGTATTGTTCTTTTATGATCACATAAGGACTAATTACTTCTATCAGCCATTTTCCCGGTTCATTGATTTTGTAACTATTTTTAAATCGTACTTGATAGGAGTAATAATTAACTCCCAAGGTATTGACCATTGTTTGGTACTCATCGGTCAGATTCCAGTATTGGTTGTCTATGGTATAGTAAACCAGATACACATTGTCGCCAGTATTGTACATGCTCCCAAAAGCAGGGTAGGGAACAGTTGGAAAACGGAAAATACAGGAAGTGTCTGTGTAAGAAACTTTTTCTGAACTTCCGTTGATTGGCAGAGAATTGTCATGATAGCTGTTATAATTTGTCTGACTACTTGCATCATACCAGCGTTTGATGGCTTCCGGAGGGAAGGGGGTGCCTTCGGAGTCTTTTACAACCATTTCCAGTTCTACAATATCCGATGTCCCTACTTTGTATATTTTCCGGTAAGGGTGTGTATTATTTTCAATCTGAGCATGTTCTGCTGTAGTATAGGGATTATGGTTGTCAATGTCAGTTTCGGTTCCGTTCGCAGAAACACCGTAAAAATAATCTCCGAAATTTCCGGGCCGCTCGAACGGTTTGACCATTAACTTTACAACGCCAAAATTTTCAAAGATTTTTGAAGATTTACTGTTACTTGCCCGAACATCAACGCCGTATAATCCTTCGGATAAGTTCACTGTGGCGCTGTTGAATATAAGTTGTCCGCTATAGGAATTAATTTGAAGTGGATTTTCGTATGAAGTATACAGTTTTTCGTTTACCAGTTCCATCGTTGTATCGGTAGTTCCATCGTAGGCTGTACTCCATAATGATATCTCGTATTTTTGATTCAAAAATTCAGGCACTTCTTCCCCCGTTAATAAATTTCTGACTTGCACCAATTCGAAGGTGATCGGACGGGTTGAGCCATCTACATAAGGTATACTTGAGATCTGATAGATACCCCTGACAACTTCCAGCGTATCTTCTCTCATTTCTATGCCTTCGTAACTGAAAAAACCGACATCCGGTTTCTCGCAAGAAAAAAGCGAGATGATCAAAGCAAAGGCTATGAGTAAATTGGATGAATATTTCATGGTCATAATTCATTTAATTTAAGACTGCTTCGTGAAAAATAAATTTGTGGCTATTTTGTAGAACATGGATCACTCCGGTAGTGGTGATCAAACCGGAGGTTTGTACCCGTATCCGTTCATCTCTTTCGCTGGTGGCGATATTGCCATTTACAGTGTCTTCGTATGAGTCAAAATAGTTTCCCACTTTTTTGATGAAAAAAAGATATTCGGGTTTAATAACCAGGTCACTCTGGTAAGCGTCCTGGGGTTCTTTGGACAATTTAAAATCAATACCAGCCAAGGAAGTGTAGATCCGTCCTTCTTGCGTCAGACTGTCCCGGGTGATGGTTTCTGCAAAAAGATACATTTGAATGGAATCAAATTCAGTGACTGGAATACTGTCAAAAGTGTAGACGGCATCGGCATCCAGTCTTTTGCGTAATTCCAGTTCATCCCGGATGTATTCATTTATGGAGAAATTCGTGGGAGCATAGAACGTTCCGGCTTCATTCACCTTATCCTTTAAACCGGCAATATCGATGGCCATTACCAGTGTGTCAAACAGAGGGTTAGATTTCAGGTAGTCATAGGTAGTCATATTTACATATGGGTTCGCTAGCCCTCCATCAATAAGATAATCATCATTTGTACAGGAAGTTATAAGTCCTGCTAATAAGAGTATATAAAGAATATGTTTCATGGTATGTATTTTTATATATTAAATCTGTCCTTGCCAATAAGGTATTTGTACTAATTCACGATTGGCAGAGAACAAATCGGTATGTACAGGCCAATACTGACCTTTTTTTGAGATACGTTCTGCAGAATACCAGGAGCATCCCTCCCAATAGTCGTTACGGATCCGGTCAAAGGCAATTTGTCCTTCGCCTACCAGTTCCCTTGCTCTTTCGTCGAATATGGCTCCGAGCAAATCAGTGTCACTGCCATTGAAATTACCGATTCCGGAACGGTTACGGATTTCATTCAGCAGGCTCCGGGCATTTCCGGTACGTCCCAATTTATACAACGCTTCAGCACGAAGTAGGTAGATACCGGTGAGGCGCATCAACAAGACATTGGAATTGGCGAAATAGGCTCCTTTGTTATTGGGGTCCTCTTGTTGGCCGGTTGAATATTTCTTTAACATTGGTGGCTGTGTGGTGTGTGTATTGCTATTTCCAAAGTTTTCAAAAAATAGTTCCCGGCGAATATCTCTTTCTGAATACAAGGCTTGCGACAGGGAAGCATCTGCTACCATCAGGTTTGATTGAGGGCTACCGGTTAATGAAGTATTGGTGTAGTTTTCACTCCACCAGGTCCGGGCATGAATATGCCAGCCGTAATTCATCCAATAAGTTTCACTTTGATCGATAGATACATTTAATTCGAAAATTCCTTCCGAACTTCTGCCTTCAAACATTTGTGTTACGGCATTTTCGTCAGAATAATCTACTAATGAACGCCCGCTTTCTGCAATTACAGTCGCCAAGCAATCATCTGCCATTTGTACCAGCTCTATATATTTTGTATTGTCATCTTTGTAACAATTGGCCAGCCACAGGCATACATCCGCTTTTAAAGATAAGGCTGCTGCTTTATCTGCACGTATGGCATATTGATCAGATGTGGAACTTGTATAGTCCAGGTTGACTATAGCTGCATCCAGGTGCTCGAGGCAATATTCGAGGATATCCTGTTGGGAAGATTGCGCTTTACCGATTGTAGATCCTTCGCTTAAAGCCTGATCCACACTTTCTATGGATTCCTTCACCAGAGGGACATCACAATAGATACGGGTTAGCCAAAAATAGGTATAGGCATAAAGGAAATGGGCTTCTGCCTTAATCTGCATTTTTTCTTCGTGACCTGTGGCTGTATCTTCGTTGAAGTCGGTGTCTGACAGATCATCAATATGATTCAATATTGTACTAGCGGTAGTGATTATTTGATAATAAGGCGTCCAATCTACCCACCAATCGTATAGATAGGCTCCTGCGTAATTGCCGCTATAAGCATAATTGGGTATCCAGTGGTTATGTACCAATACTGTCTGTGAGGGTAAGTCACCATATAGATAAAACGGACGTTCTGTGAGTAATGTCCGGCGGAATAAACTGTAAGTACCAGCCAGCAACTGACGGGTTCCACTTGCTGTGCCCCAGATTTGTTCGCCATTGGCTTTGCTGAGGGGATCCAGGTCCAGGTATTTCTGGCAACCGGAAAAGGAGAACATCCCCAGCATTATGAAAGCTATAATTAATTTATTTATTTTCATATTCTTATTATTAGAATTGAACATTCAGACCAAAAACAAATTTACGGGCCTGAGGATAGCCATCCCCATAGGTATAGCCCCGGGAGTCAACGGCAGTGGCATCAATGACCGTTTTTGATTTTTGCCATTGACATACATTGTAAACTGTTCCGTAGACATAAATCCGGTCAAAACCGATTTTCTTCATCCATTCCTGATTGAAATTATAAGACAATGTGATATCCCTTACCTTCCAATAATTTCCATTTTCCCAGTACATGGATGAACCCCGGTAGCCGTAACGTCCTGCCGATCCCGGAACGCTTACCAGCAAAGAGGGATAATAGCCACCGCTACCTTGGCCTGTCCAGATGGAATAGTCTGAAAGGTCTAAAGAGGCTTTCGTGTCCCAGGTTCCATAATCGTAGCGGTTTAGGATGCTTTGTGAAACATGGTCGTAGATATCGCGTCCGAATGCAAATTCACTGTTTACACGTAGTCTCCATTGCTTGTAAGAAATTTGCAGGTTTAAATATCCCTGGATTTTAGGATTAGAGTTTTTGTCAATCAATTGGGTATCCTCATCTGCATTGTCTGAAACCAGATAATTACCGTTGATGTCTTCCCATAAGGGGTAACCGGGTTGGACAGTGCCCCAAATACCACCTTTAGTAGGATCCAGTGGCA
>ERZ780154.1242-NODE-1242-length-13407-cov-2.40024_pt1 | contig 13407 bp, 9 predicted proteins | sample MGYA00511568_ERZ780154 | MGnify/ENA primary metagenome ERZ780154 (study PRJEB29588, sample SAMEA2142525) | human gut metagenome | biome: human gut; feature: human-associated habitat; material: faeces | place: Denmark | collected 2008/2010 ...
GCACAGCGACTGGATCGGCTGTTTCGCCGTCACCGCCGGCATCGGACTCAGGGAACTCTGCGAAAAATTCCGCGCCGAGGGCGACGACTACGGCGCCATCATGGCCAAACTGCTGGCCGACCGGCTGACCGAAGCCTTCGCCGAAGCCGTGCACACGTTCGTGCGGCGGCAGATGTGGGGTTACGAAACGGGCGAGCCGCTCACGCCGCAGCAGACCGTCCGCGGCCAGTACCGCGGCCGCCGCATGGCCTTCGGCTATCCCGCGTCGCCCGACCATTCGCTCAAGCGCGAGGTCTTCGACTTGCTGTCGGCCGAGATGACCACGGGCATGAAGCTCACCGAGAATTACATGATCGATCCCGGCGAAGCGCTCTGCGGACTGATGTTCGCCGACGCCGACTACTTCTCCGTAGGCACGATCGACACCAAGCAGCTGCTCGACTACGCCCGGCGGCGCGGCATGGAGGTCGAAGAGATCAAGAAACTGATACCCAATAATATTTAACGCGCGGGAACGCCCCGGCGGCCCCGCCCGCCGAACCAAAGCAACAACAGACCGAACCATGAATGTTCTGGACATAATCAATACGGCCATCGCCGAACACCGCACGCGCTTCGCGTTCGAACTGCTCCCGCCCCTCAAGGGCGACGGCATGGGCGGCGTATTCGCGGCCATCGACCGGCTCATCGGATTCGACCCGGCCTACATCAACGTCACCTTCCACCGCGAGGGAATCAAGCAGTCCGTGCGTCCGGACGGAGGCATCGACTGGCACGTGGTGCGCCGCCGTCCCGGCACGGTGGGCATCTCGGCCGCCATTCAGAAGAAGTACGGCGTCGAAGTCGTGCCGCACCTGATCTGCGGCGGACAGTCGAAATACGACATCGAGGACGCGCTGATCGACCTCGACTTCCTCGGCCTGCACAACGTGCTGGCTCTCAGGGGCGACAAATCGCAGAACGAGAAGTTCTTCATGCCCCACCCGCAGGGCCATTCGCACGCCGTGGACCTCGTGCGGCAGATCGCGGCCATGAACCGCGGCGAATTCGTGGACGGCGAGGTCGAAGAGTGCCACCACTCGAAATTCTCGATCGGCGTGGCCGGTTATCCCGAAGGGCACGAAGAGTCCCCCTCGCCCGAAGCCGACATCGCCGCCCTCAAGGCGAAGATCGACGCCGGAGCCGGGTACATCGTCACGCAGCTCTTCTACGACAACGCCCGCTTTTTCGACTTCGTGCGCCGCTGCCGCGAAGCGGGCATCGCGGTGCCGATCATCCCCGGCATCAAACCCCTCTCGACGCTGCGCCACCTGACGCTGCTGCCGCAGACCTTCGGCTGCCGCATTCCCGAAGAGCTAGAACGCGAAGTCCTGCGCCACAGGGAGGACCCCAAGGCGATCCGCGAAGTCGGCACCGAATGGGCCGTCGCCCAGAGCCGGGAGCTGAAACAGGCCGGAGTCCCCGTACTGCACTACTACCCGATGGGCAAGGCCGACAATATCATCAAGATAGCAAAAGCGATATTTTAACTCAAATGAATCCCATCCAATTCCGCCGTCACCTGCACATGCATCCCGAACTGTCGTTCAGGGAGCACGACACGGCGGCCTTTATCTCCGCCCGGCTCTCGGAGCTGGGCATCGAGCACCGTCCCATAGCCGGAACGGGCGTGCTGGCGAAGATCGAAGGCCGCGGCAAAGCCGACCCCAAACGCCGGGCCGTGGTACTGCGCGCCGACATCGACGCCCTGCCGATCGACGAGCGGAATGACGCAGACTGGAGCTCCCGCAACCAAGGGGTCATGCACGCCTGCGGCCACGACATGCACGCCGCGGTGCTGTTCGGCGTGTTGCAGCAGCTGGCCGCTGAGCCGGATTTCCGCGGCACGATCTTCGGGCTGTTCCAGCCGGGCGAGGAGTGCAATCCGGGCGGTGCGTCGCTGGTGCTGGCCGAAAATCCGTTCGAAGGCTACGACGTCCGGGCCGTGGTCGGCGAACACGTCGAGCCGCAGCTCGAAGTCGGGACGCTCGGATTCCGCGCCGGCAAATACATGGCCGCAAGCGACGAACTGCGCTTCACGGTGCACGGGACGGGCGGCCACGGGGCCATGCGCCCGCAGCTCAAGGATCCGGTGGCGGCCGAGTTCGTGACGCGGCTCGTGGCGCTCAACCACGAAGAGTGCGTGCTCTCGATCGGTCGCGTGGAGGCCGGGGGCGCCACCAACATCGTGCCCGATCAGGTCTATCTCGAAGGCACGCTCCGCACCTTCGACGAGCGCGAGCGCGAAATCATCCACAAACGCATCCGCAACTTCGCCGCGGACATCGACAAGCGCCACGGTGTGCGGACCGACGTCGATATCAGCCGGGGCTACCCCTGCGTGGTAAACGCCGCCGCGCTGGTCAAGCATGCGGCGGCGCTGGCCGCGGAAGCCGGACTGCGGGTCGAAATGCTGCCGCTGCGCACCACGGCGGAGGATTTCGGCTTCTACTGTACCAAATATCCGTCGCTGTTCTACCGGCTGGGCGTGGGCGCCGCGGCCGGACGGCCCCATACGGCGACGTTCAACCCCGACGAAGGGGCCATCGACACGGGCATAGACTACATGAAACGTCTCGCCCTCCAAATTCTGAAGAAATGAAAAAGCAATCACAAAAGAATCGTCCCGCAAGGGGCGCGAAAAACACGGACCGGGCGGCAGTCATCCTGAGTCTCTTCCGTGAATTTCCCAATAATAAATTCTCGCTCAAACACCTCGCGTCGGCTTCGGGCGGCGCGACGAAAGAGGGACGCCGCGAGACGTTCGAAATACTGGGACGCCTGCACGACGAAGGCATCGTCGAGGAGTGCGCCCGCGAGAAATACAGGCTCACGCACAAGCACCTGCCCCACTTCGAAGGCATCGCCGACATGACGGCGAGCGGTTCGGTATACGTGCGGGTCGAGGGCGAGGAGAACGATATTTTCGTCAATCAGCGCAACACGGCCAACGCCCTGAACGGCGACCGCGTGGAGGTGGTGGCCATCCACCGCGGCCGCGACGGGAAATTCGAAGGCGAAATCACGCGCATCGTCGAACGCAGCCGCAAACCCTACGTCGGCGTGGCCGAGGTGGGCGCGCACCAGATCTTCGTGCGGGCCGACTCGCGCCGCATGCCGATGGACATCTACCTCTCGAAAAAGCAATACCCCGACGTGAAGGACGGCGAAAAGGTCGTGGTCCGCATCGCCGACTGGGCCGAAGGCAGCAAAAGCCCCGTGGGCGAGCTGGAGATCGGAATCGGCATGGCGGGCAACAACGACACGGAGATGCACGCCATTCTGGCCGAATACGAGCTGCCCTACCGCTTCGACCCCGAAATCGAGCAGGCCGCGGAGGCCATCGACGGCAGCATCACCGCCAAGGAGATCGCCGCACGCCGCGACTTCAGGCAGGTGACGACCTTCACGGTGGACCCGGCCGACGCCAAGGACTTCGACGACGCGCTTTCGGTGCGCAGGGTCCGGGACGGCGTCTGGGAGATCGGCGTGCATATCGCCGACGTGACGCACTACGTGCGCCCCCAATCGACGATCGACGACGAAGCCGTCGAACGCGGCACCTCGGTCTATCTGGTGGACCGCACCGTGCCGATGCTGCCCGAACGGCTTTCGAACGAGCTTTGTTCGCTCCGCCCGCACGAAACGAGTCTCTGTTTCTCGGCGGTCTTCACCCTCAATGAGAACCTCGACATCCTCGAAGAGTGGTTCGGCCGCACGGTGATCTACTCCGACCGCCGCTTCACCTATGCCGAGGCGCAGGAGGTGATCGAGACGGGCCGCGGCGACTACGCCGAAGAGATACTGACGCTCAACCGGCTGGCGCAGGCGCTTCGCCGGCAGCGGTTCAAGAACGGCGCGATCAGCTTCGACCGCGAAGAGGTGAAATTCAAACTCGACGAGACAGGCAAACCGCTGGGCGTCTATTTCAAGGAGCAGAAGGAATCGAACCAGATGATCGAGGAGTTCATGCTGCTGGCCAACCGCCGCGTCGCGGAGTTCTGCGGCAAACGCAAGACCGACAAGGGCCGCACCGTCGAACGTCCGATGGTTTACCGCGTCCACGACTCGCCGAGCGAGGAGAAGCTGGACCGCTTCCGGCAGTTCATCCTCCGCTTCGGGCATATCTTCAAGGCCACCAAGGGCCGTGCCGTGGCCAAGGAGCTGAACAAGCTTTTCGCCCAGATCAAGGGCACGACCGAGGAGAACGCCGTATCGACGATGGCCGTACGGTCGATGGCCAAGGCGTATTACACGACCGACAACATCGGCCACTACGGACTGGCATTCCCCTATTACACGCACTTCACCTCGCCCATCCGCCGCTACCCCGACATGATGGTCCACCGTCTGCTGGCGCGCTATCTCGCCGACGGCAAGGCGGCCGACAAGACGATGCTCGAAGATTTGTGCTTCCGCGCTTCGGAACGCGAAGTCATCGCCGCCGAAGCCGAACGCGCGTCGATCAAGTACAAGATGGTCGAATTTATGAAGGAGCACATCGGCGAAGAGTTCGAAGGACATATTTCGGGACTCACCGAGTGGGGAATCTACGTCGAGCTGGACGAAACCCACATCGAGGGCATGTCGTTCCTGCGCGACATCGACGGCGACTTCTTCCAGTTCGACGAGGCCAACTACCAGATCATCGGCCGCTCGACGGGCCGACGCATGACGCTGGGCGACGCCGTGCGCATCCGCGTCAAACGCGCCGACCTGCAGAAACGCCAGCTCGATTTCGAGGTGCTGCTCGACGGACTCCGCACCCCTGCGCCCGCCGAAGGGCAGGGGCCGCAGGTACGCCGCAGCAACCGACGCAAAAACCGATAGGCCGTGCAGCGCATCTACGACAAATGCCGGCGGCGGGAGCCGCTCTCGCGCGAAGAAGCCTACCGGCTCTACGACGAAGCCCCGCTGCAGGAGCTGGCGCTGGTGGCCGACGAGGTGCGCCGCGCCGTGGTTCCCGATCCTCAGGTCGTGACGTGGCAGATCGACCGCAACGTCAACATCACCAACGTCTGCATTTCGGGCTGCAAATTCTGCAACTTCCACTGCAAACCCCACCAGACCGACCGGGCATTCATCACCACGATGGAGCAGTACTGCGAAAAAATCGACCGCACGCTCCGTCTGGGCGGCGACCAGCTGCTGTTGCAGGGCGGCCTGCACCCCAGACTGAAAATCGACTTCTACGAACGGCTGTTCTGCGGGTTGAAATCGCGCTACCCTTCGCTGCGGCTGCATGCGCTGGGCGCACCCGAAGTGGCGCATATCGCCCGCATAAGCGGGCTGACGACGCTCGAAACCCTGCGCCGCCTGATGGCCGCGGGACTGGATTCGCTGCCGGGCGCAGGAGCCGAGATACTCGATTCAGACGTGCGCCGGGCCATCTCCCCCGCCAAACCCTCGGTCGAGAAGTGGCTCGACGTGATGCACGAAGCCCACTGCCTGAATCTGCCGACCTCGGCGACGATGATGTACGGGCACGTCGAGACGCCGCACCAGCGCATCGACCACCTGTTGCGCATCCGCGACCTGCAGACCCGCTGTCCCGAAGGCAATTACGGCTTCATCGCCTTCATTCCGTGGATTTTCCGTTCGACGGGCACCGAGCTGGAACGGCAGGGCGTGGAAACCCGCTTTTCGCCGCTCGAATACCTGCGCATCATCGCCGTGAGCCGGCTGATGCTGCACAATATCCCCAACATTCAGGCTTCGTGGCTCACCGTAGGCAAAGCCACGGCTCAGGCGGCCCTGCACAGCGGGGCCAACGACATGGGGTCGATCATGATCGAAGAGAACGTCGTATCGTCGGCCGGGGCGCACAACAGTTTCGACGCCGAAGGCATTCAGTCCGCCATCCGCGAAGCGGGCTTCATCCCGCGCCTGCGGGACCAGCTCTACCGGATGCGGAAGTATGCGCCGCAAACCGGGGAGCTTGCGACATCGCTTCAAGACGCCTAACGGCGCATCACGCCGCAGTGCCCAAGCACCTGCCGCGGCGCAGTATACACCACCGCAACGGCAACAGCCGCACTATTATACGACCACGGCCGCTACGCAATGCGGCCGTATCCGGTATGCGCCCGCAGCATCTGCAAGTCGCCGCAAAATGCGTCCCGCGGCAACGCACGCCGGCAAAACGAATCACCGCAGAACGCGCACACGCTGCAAAGTAAAAGGAGATGCCGAAAAGCATCTCCTTTTTCATAATCCACGTCTCCGGACACGGAGCCAAAGTCCCGCAGAACGCCATAAGGCCAAGTGCAGGAAGAGGGTTGGAAGCCCCGCTACTCGATCACGGCCGCCCAGCCGCCGTTGCGAACCATCTCCACTTTCACGACGGTCGAAGCGTCCACCTCGCGCACCCGTTTTCTGTAGTCCGTGGCCTGCAGGTCGGCGTTCACCCCGTCCTCGAACGAAGTCATCGTAAAGGTACGGCCCGCAGGCAGGAAGTCGAGCGCGATTTCGGTCGTATAGGGCCGGTCGTTCGTAATGCCGCCGACGTACCACTTGTCGCCCTTGCGGCGCGCCACGACGACCTCCCGGCCGCATGCGGCGCGCAGGACGCGCAGGCTGTCCCACGTGGTGGGCACCGCGGCCAGAAACTCCGTGCAGGGATGCTCGCGGCGGTAGAGCACCGGATTGTCGGCGAGCATCTGCAGCGGGCTTTCGAAAACCACGTACAGCGCCATCTGGTAGGCGCGCGTCCCCGTCCCCATCGGATTGGCCCCCGTCGAACGGTTGTCTTCGGGCTGCGCCGAGAACATCGAGCCGGGCGTGAAGTCCATCGGTCCTACGGCATTGCGGATAAAGGGCAGCCAGTTGCTGTTTTCGGGCTTGCAGCGGGCCCCCTGCTCCATGCCGAGCACCCCCTCGTAGGTAAGCAGGTTGGGATAGGTGCGGTAAAGCCCCTTGGGTGTATAGGAGCCGTGCATATCGACGAAAAGGCGGTGCCGGGCTGCGCACTTCATCACCCGTTCGTAATAGCCGACCATCCACTGGTCGCTGCGGTCCATGAAGTCGATCTTCACTCCGGGAATCCCCCACTCCTCCAGCGTCGCAAAGAGCCGGTCCATATCCTTCTCGACCGCCAACCACGTCAGCCAAAGTACGATCTGCACGTTGCGCTCCCGGCCGTAGGCGATCAGCTCCTGCAGATCGAGATCGGGATTGGGATGGAAGACGTCGGTCGTCGAAGCCGACCAGCCCTCGTCCATGATGATGTAGGGAATACCGTATCGGGCGGCGAAGTCGATGTAGTAACGGTAGGATTCGGTATTGCGCCCGGCCCGGAAATCGACGCCCGTCAGGCGCATGCCGTTCCACCAGTCCCAGCTGACCAGTCCCGGTTTCACCCAATCCCAGTCGGCGTCGGCCGCAGGTTCGGCGAGCAGCCAGACCAGCTCGTTCTCGATCAGGGCGGCGTCCTTTTCCGCAACGACCGCCACACGCCACGGGAAGGTGCGCGTCCCTTGGATGCGGGCGATATACGGCTCCTCCGCGACGATCTTCAGACTGCGGTCGCCGGCGGGGGCATACTCCTTGGGCACACGCGGAAACAGCGATTCGAAGCCGCCCGCGCCGTCGCCCCGGACGAACATGCAGGGGTAATCGCGCACGTCGGATTCGGCCAGCAGCACTTTCTTACCGCCGGGCATGCCGACCAGCACAGGCAGGTAGCTCATACGGTCCGCCGAATCGTATTCCGCCGTCGCCACACGGGTATAAGGCTCCTCGTACATCGACCGGAAACCGTCCACCTCGGAAAGCCACGCTTCGCTTCCGGCGGGAAATCCCAGCCGGCACGCCTCGCCCATGACCTCGACCTCGCCCGGAAGCGACGTCACGAAACGGTAGGCCGCACCGTCGTCGAACAGCCGGAACTCCACGGCGTAACCGCCTGCGAAATTGAGCCGCACGGCATTGTAACGGTTGCGCACCGAAGCGTTCTTGGTCGGATTACGCCGTTCGAGCACCTCGTCGACCGACGAACGCTTCACGCTCCGCAGGCGGGGCTTTTCGCCCAGCGTCCTGTCGGCAAGCGTCAGTGACAGCGTACAGTTTTCCAATATCTTGTCCTCCCCGGACCAAAGGCCGTAAGTGATCCGGTCCGAGACATCGACCGCAAGTCGGAGATTTCCGCCGGGCGACGCGGCCTCGACGGTTTTGGCCTCGGCGGCGCAGGCCAGCGTCAGCGCGCACAACAGCGTGAATAATCGTTTCATCATCATTCGGGATTAGCGGAACGCCATAAAAAAAGAGGGCCGCAGTCAGACCGCGGCCCTTCGGAAATTAACCTATTTAACCTCTATCGAATTCAGCAGATCGGTCTTGCCCTCGTTCACCAGCTTGAGAATCAGTTCGCCGAACAGCGTGTTCTGCCATGCGAACCACGAGCGGGTGAAGTCCGCGGGATCGTTCACGTTGAACGACTCGTGCATGAAGCCCGTTCCGGCGTCGGTGGTCATCAGCATCTCGACGCAGCGTTTGATCTCGGCGTCGTCCTGCGACGTGAAAGCCTTCATCATGATGCTCATCGGCCATGCCATGTCGTAACCGATATGCGGACCGCCGATGCCCTCGCCCGCCGTACCGCGGAAGAAGTAGGGATTCGCCTCGCTCCACACGAAACGGCGCGTATTCTGGTAGATCGGATCGTTCACGTCCATATCGCCCAGATAAGGCATCGCCAGCAGGCTCGGCACGTTGGCGTCGTCCATCAGGAAGCGGTTGCCGAAACCGTCCACCTCGAATGCGTAGATCGTGCCGAATTCGGGATGGTTGTAGGTCGCATACTTCTTGAGCGCGGTCTCTACCTCGGCGGCCAGCGCGGTGCACTCGGCGGCCAGCGCCGGCTCGTCGTTCACCTCGGTCAGAATCTCGGCGGCCTTGCGCAGCGAAGTCACGGCGAAGAAGTTCGACGGCACGAGGAACAGGAACGTCGTGGCGTCGTCCGAAGGACGGAACACCGAAGCGATCAGCCCCACGGGGTTCACCGGATTGCCCTTGCCCGCATTGCAGACCGTGTCGAGCTGACGGTCGGTCACACGCATGAAGGTGTAGGGACCCAGTCCCTCCTTGCGCTGCTGCTCGCGGAAGGTCTTCAGGATATTCTTGATGGCGGCCATCCAGTGCTCGTCGAAAACCGAAGCGTCGCCCGTCGTCAGCCAGTACTGATAAGCCAGCCGCAGCGGGTAGCAGAGCGAGTCGATCTCCCACTTGCGCTCGTGGAGTTCGGGGCGCATCTCGGTCTGGTCGCTCATCCACTGGTGGTCGGGATTCGGATCGTAGGGATCGAGGAATGCGTTGGCATAGGGATCGAGTTCGATGCACTTGAACTGGCGGCGGATAACGCCCGCCAGCATACTGCGCAGGTGCTCGTCCTTATTGGCCAGCTGGAGATAGGGCCACACCTGCGCACCGGAGTCGCGGAGCCACATGGCATGGATATCGCCCGTATAAACGATCGTATCGTCCTTGCCGTTGGCGTCCTTGCGGGCGCGGACCGTCGTGTCGAGCGTATTGGGGAAGCAGTTCTCGAACATCCACGCCAGCTTGGCGTTGGTCAGCACGCCCTTGATGCGGGCGATCTCCTGTTCCACGGCTTCCGAACGGAACAGACGTTCGGCTTCGGCGGGACGGTTCGTCGCGGCATATGCGGCCGGCGTCTGCGCTTTGGTCTTCTTGCCGGGCTTGGCCATACGCGTATTGTCGGCAGGCATCGGAGCTGCGGCTTCGCGCGCAGCGGGCTGCGGGGCTTCGGCGGGAGCGGAAAGGCTCACCGTGCGGGCCGAGACGCCCTCTGCGGCGCACACCACGGCGGCCGCAAGGCAGATGTTAAGGATTTTCTTCATTTTCATTTTGTTGCAATGTGTAAGTTGAGTATGGTTATTTTGTCTGATCCAGTTTCACGCCGCTCATGCGTCCGTACATCTCGGCCATGGCGCCCTGCGTCAGCAGCCACTTCACGGACTGCTTGTCCGCCCCCGTAAAGTCGGTCTCGAACAGTCCCTGCGCATCGCGGGCATGCTCCCACGCATAGTCGAGCGTGCGCTGCACGTCGCCGAGGTAAGCCGCATTGCCGTCGATGGCGTAGAGTTCGGCCAGTCCGCGCACCATCACCGCCGAGAACCACACGTTGCCCTTGTTGATGATGCGGAAGGTCTCGCCGCCTTCGGGCGTGAACTCCCCGAAGAAGCGGTCGTAGCAGGCCGCCGCCGTACGCTGGGCGTCTTTCAGGTAGCTTTCGTCGCCCGTCGCCTTGTAGAGCAGCGCCCCGGCCTGCACCATCTGCCCGCTGTTGTAGGCGAACTTCGCGCGGCCGATCTTGCCGTCGAGGCCGATGTTGTCGAAATAAAGGCCGTCTTCGGGATCGAGCAGGTGTTCCTTGGTCCAAGCGTAGAGCGCCTTGCCCTGCACGAGATAACGTTCGTCGCCCGTGGCGGCGTAGAGTTTCAGCGCGTAGACCGTACCGGGTGCGTTCGAGCAGGTATTCTTCGAATGTTTCTGCTGTTCGCACCAGTAGATGCCGCCGCCCAGCACGTCGTCCGTGCCGCTCTCGATGAATTTCCAGATCATCTCGGCTTCGGCGAGGTACTTTTTGTCGCCCGTGGCTTCGTAGATATCGCAGAAGTCGATCCCCAGCCAGACGTTGTCGTCGTAAAAGCGGTCCGAAGCGGGAGCCGTATTGATATAGGAGGCGTAAGCCGCGGGCATGCGCGTCGTGTCGAGGTATTCGGCCAGCCCCGGCAGTACGCGTCCGTCGAGCACGCTGCGGTACGACGCGTCGGCTTCGAGAATCGTATTCACGGCCGAGAGGGTTCCCGAAAAGGGCCAGAGGTAGGAATAGGGATTGGGGCGCGCCTGATCCGCCGAAGCGAGGTAGCTCGCCGTATAATCCACATTGAACGGATAGTTCTCGCGCAGCAGACGGTTTTCGGCCACGCCGTAATGCGCATATATCGAATCGAGCGTCGCCTTTGCGCGATCGAGGTTGCGGGCGTCGCACGCCGCGCCTCCGTTGTTGCAGCAAGCCGCGAAAGCAGACGCGGCAAAAGCCATAATAAGCAGTTTCTTCATCATTTATCGGTTATTTTGCAGGCAATACGGTTGTATACCATGTTTTCTGAACGCCGAGCGCCCGGTTGATGCCTTCGACGACCAGCGGCTCCATCCGCAAATAGCCGGAAAGAACCGGATGGCAGCCGTCTTGGGAGAACTCTTCGGACATTCCGCCGCTGCCGTTGTCGAGCGCCCGATGGTAATCCACATAGGGAATCTTCTGCTCCGCGGCATAGCGTTCCAGCATCGTATTGAGTCGTCGGACCTCCTCGGCAGGATCCATTTCGGGCCGCCACGAGAAGCGGTCGCAGGGCAGCAGCGAGCAAAGCACCACCTTGATCCCGTTGTAGCGGGCCAGATCGCACATCGAGACGATGTTGCCGAAGACGTTTTCGAGTTTTATCGGGCCGTTGTTCCGCGCGATGTCGTTGATGCCCGCCAGAATGACCACGACCTGCGGTTTCAGGTCGATCACGTCGCTGCGGAAACGGGCTAGCATCTGGACGGTCGTCTGCCCGCTGATACCGCGGTCGAGGAACCCGTTCCGTTCGAAGAAATCGGGATCGACGCGAATCCAGCCGTCGGTGATGGAATTGCCCATGAAGACCACCTCGACGGGTCGGTCCAACACGGCATTCTGAAGTTCGTAACGTCCGTACTGCGCCCAGTCCGCCGGTCCTTCGGCACGAAGCGCCGCCACGGAGAAAAGAGCCAGCGACAAGAGTACGATTTTTTTCATGCAGGTCATACGGGTTTCGGGTTTTCGCTAACAAAATTAGAAAACGCCGGGGAATCGGCAGTCCGTATCCATGAAGAAATAGTACAGATACGTGCCAAACACCCCTGAGCAGGCATTTTCGCGCTTCCGCCCCCGCATATCGGGGCGTCGGGTCCGGTTTTGCAACCGCAAAAATACGATTTTTGTCTGTTTTCAGGTCGTTTCGCCACAATATTTATCCGATTTCAGCCGTATTTTGCATAAATTTGCACAAAAGAGTTCAAACCCACACAACCGAAAGTTCCCATGATACGAAAAACCGGTCTCGTCTGGCTGCTCCTGCTGTTCTGTACGGCAGTCCGCGCCAGCAACCTGCGGCAGATATCGAGCCGCGAAGGCATCTCGAACAACGCCATACTTTCGCTGGCTCAGGACAAGCACGGATTCATCTGGGTCGGAAGCTGCGACGGCCTGAATATGTGGGACGGAGAGCGGATGCGGCTCTTTCCGAACGACTGGGGCGGAGAGACTCCGCTGTCAGGAAATCTCATCGAGGAGATCGCCGTCACCACGGACTCGCTCTTCTGGATCCGCACCAACTACGGACTGGATCTCTTCGACCCCGACAGCAAGCGGGTCGAACGCCATGCGGACTTCCAAGGGATGTACAAAATCGTGACACGGCGCAGCGACGAAGTGCTCGTCGTCACGCAGGACAACAAATTCAGCTGTTACGACCCGGCGACGCGCCGGTTCAGCTCCGTACAGCCCATGCCCGGCATCGACTACGCCGACATCCTCGACATGCAGCTGGACGACGACGGCGCCCTGTGGGTATTCTCCCGCAAAGGCATCTTCCGCATACCGGTCGCATTCCCGGACAAAAACAACGACCGGATCGGCATCGGACGTCCCGAACGGTTTCCCACGGTCTCGAATCCCGAATATGCGTTCGCCGAAAACGGCAGCGGCTTCTTCATCGACGAAAAGCACATATTCTACGAATTCGACATCCGGGAGCGCCGTCTGATCTACATCAAGGAGATGAGCGACGAGATGGCGCGCATGGGCAGCGTGTCGAGCATCGTCCGCGACGGCGGCGACTACATCGTCTCGTTCTACACCAACGGCGTCATACGGCTGCGCACCACGCCCGAACAGAGCGTGAAATACGCCACCGAGCACATCAACATCCCCTGCGGCGTCTTTTCGCTGCTGCGCGACGCCCGGCAGGAGATCGTATGGATCGGCACCGACGGACAGGGACTCTACCAGCATACGCGCAACGCCACGGCATTCCGCTCGATCACCTTCAACCAACTGCCCTACAACCTCTCGAAACCCGTCCGCGCGCTCTACATCGACGACGAGCGGACGCTCTGGGTCGGAACCAAAGGCGAAGGCATCCTGCGCATCGCCGACTTCTACGACCGCAAGGAGTTCACCCCGGCGCACGTGCAGCAGCTCACGGCCGACAACAGCGAGCTGCTCGACAATTCGGTCTACGCCTTCGCCCGCAGCAGACGCAACCTGCTCTGGATCGGCACCGACGGCGAAGGACTGAACTACTATTCGTACGAGATCGG
>ERZ780154.1247-NODE-1247-length-13359-cov-1.88808_pt1 | contig 13359 bp, 12 predicted proteins | sample MGYA00511568_ERZ780154 | MGnify/ENA primary metagenome ERZ780154 (study PRJEB29588, sample SAMEA2142525) | human gut metagenome | biome: human gut; feature: human-associated habitat; material: faeces | place: Denmark | collected 2008/2010 ...
TAATCCCATTTGCAGAAAAAATAGCAGCTGTCGTTTCTGCGAATTCACGGGAATGATGCCGGCAATCGTAGCCTATACATACTGACTTTTCTTCGTGAGGGAACATCTGGTTAATATAATTGGCAAAACCTTGTGTTGCAGCACCTACTGTGTATATGTTCATTCTGTTGCTTCCAACTCCCATGATGCCCCGTAAGCCTCCGGTACCGAATTCGAGATCGTTGTAAAAGGATTCTATTAACTCTGTAGGATCATTCGCGTTTAACAAACGCTTCACTTCTGTTCGTGTATCTTTGTCGTAAGCTTCGTTCAGCCAGCTTTCTGCTTTACTTCTTGCTATACGAATAATTTCCTGGTTCTCCATAGTGTATTTTTTTATAGTGTTATGTTCTCACAAAGTTATAAAAATAAAAAAGCTCTGCAATGCAGAGCTTTTATTATTTTGTGTAGGGAAATTAAGATCTTTTTTCTTTAATCTTAGCTTTCTTACCAGTTAGATTGCGGAAATAATAAATTCTTGCACGTCTAACTTTACCTACTTTGTTAATTTCAATCTCTTTGATGTACGGAGAGTTCATCGGGAAAATTCTTTCAACTCCAATGTTACCTGACATCTTCCGGACAGTGAAGGTTTTTGTTTCACCTGTTCCTTTGATCTGAATTACGACTCCACGGAAAACCTGGATACGTTCTTTATTACCTTCAATAATTTTGTAATGTACGCTGATGGTATCACCAGTGCCGAATGAAGGATGCTCTACAGGGTTCTCAGCAGCAAATGCCTGCTCTGCAATTTTAATTAAATCCATGATTCTAAATTTTATAATTTTTATACCGGACACAGTATTATCGCGGAGACTTTCGTATAAGAGACTGTGTACGCTTTAAACAGGTTGCAAAGGTAGAAAACTTTATTTTCCTATGCAAGAAACAGTGAAAAAAAAGCGGCACCTGTAATGATTTTCTTTTTTTATTTTACTACTTCCTGAGCTTTTAGCTTTCATTACGACTCACTTATCGTTTATACTGGAAACGTTTGTATAATTTTATGGAAAAACTTTTTTATTCCGGAAAAAGGTCTTACATTTGCAATCGGAGGTGAGGATTCCGAGTATAAAAACCGGGATTCTTTTTAATAAAGGCACTTATTGGAGGATAAGTGTCATTATTTTTATGTATAAAATAAACGCTTAAATATGACAGTTATGAGCAACAAAGTATCTTACGTTACAAAAGAGGGATTGAAAAAATTGCAGGATGAACTAGAGAGATTGCAGAGTGTGGAACGTCCAAGGATTTCAAAAGCAATTGGCGAAGCCATTGAGAAAGGTGATATTTCTGAAAATGCAGAATATGATGCAGCTAAAGATGCTCAGGGACTTTTGGAAGCAAAAATTGCTCAGCTGCAGGATACAATCGCCAGCTGTCGCGTTATTGACGAATCACAGATTGATACATCAAAAGTGCAGATGCTCAATAAGGTGACCATTAAAAACGTGAAAACTGGGGCAACGATGACTTATACATTGGTATCAGAAACTGAAGCCAATTTCAAAGAAGGAAAATTATCTATTCATACTCCGATAGCACAGGCCTTGGTTGGCAAGAAATTAGGAGATAAAGTGATGGTGAAAGTTCCTGCTGGTGAAATGGAATTTGAAATTATGGATATCAGTCTTTAAGCTTTATTGTTGTATTATGGCCTCAATTTTTACCAAGATAATAAAAGGAGAAATTCCTTCTTACAAAATTGCAGAGGATGAGCATTATTATGCTTTTCTGGATATTAATCCCTTGCAAAAAGGGCATACTTTAGTTGTCCCCAAGCAGGAAACTGATTATATTTTTGACCTTTCTGACGAACAGTTGGCTGGATTGATGGTTTTTGCAAAAAAAGTAGCCAGAGCTATAGAAAAAAGTATACCTTGCCAAAGGGTTGGAGTTGCAGTGTTGGGATTAGATGTTCCTCATGCACACGTACATCTGGTACCCTTAAATGGAGGAAATGATTTGAATTTCTGTAATCCCAAAAAGCAATTTTCCGCTGAAGAAATGAAAGCATGTGCAGAGTTGATTGCGGGGAATGTAAATGGATGAGTTTTGTGATGAATAGGTTAAATGTGACTGTTTAAATTTTTTAATTCATTGCAGACAATTCGAGTTATAGCTTACAAAATAATATAAAGACGGTCAGGATAGATTTAATCTGTTTTGACTGTCTTTTATTTTAGATTTTCATCGATTTTAATTGTACCGGATTCGGTATAATTAAAAATGCGGCGGGAAGCCAATCCCGAGCTGAAGGGAAATATACATGATGATGTCACTATCAATAAACTTGTCTGTTTATCGAACAGAATATGCCACAAAGAGAGCGTCTCGTTAAGCTAAATCAAATAGCCATCCATCAAATGAACATATTGGAAAGTGGAGGAGCATTTTAATTAACAGCATTGGAGTGATGGTATAGGTCTTGTCCTATTTTGTCTATAGACTGACAGGATCCTTGCTGTTTTTTAGTGTGTAATCCAGAAATTTCTGAGCATAGGGATCAATTTCACCTTGTCGGTGGATGGCGTAAAATTTACGTTCGATAGTTAATCCTTCTGTTTCGATGATCTTAAGTTTATTGGAACGTAATTCTTCCCGTATACTGAATATGGAAAGCAGGGCAAAACAATCGGAGTATTGTAAATATTGTTTAATCCCTTCGGTGCTACCCAACACCAATTGATTATGCAGAGAATGGACGGGAATACCGATAGCGGTAAGGTGTTTTTTTATCACATGATAAGTACCAGAGCCTTTTTCCCGTTGAACAAAATGGAGGTTTAAAAGTTCTTTCCGGGATATACTTTCCGCTATGGGATTGTGGGCAGCACAAACCAGCACAATTTCATCCCGCAGATAAGGTATGTAATGAATATCCGGTTGCGTTGGAGTTCCCTCTATAAAGGCTAAATGTATGTTGTTGGCCAGGACTTCCTTTTCGATCTGGTCGGTGTTACCACTAGTCAGGTTTATTTTTATTTCAGGATTTTGGGTGGTAAAACCTGCCAAAATTCCGGGCAGTACGTATTGTGAAAGAGTGGTACTCGCTCCCAGGTATAAAGTGCCGTTGAAAGTGCTCCGCATCTTGTCCAGTTCAAAAGAAATTTCCCGCTCTTTCTGGAGTAGTAATTCAGTTTCAGCCAATAAATAGTGGCCGGCATCTGTCAGGCTCATCCTCCCTTTCTCCCTATGAAACAAGGTGATTCCCAGTTCTTTTTCCAATTCCCGTATATTTTTAGAAATGGCAGGTTGTGAAAGGTAAAGCTCTTGAGCAACCTGAGTTGTATTCGGATTTTTAGCCAGATGATAAAATACTTTAAATTTGTGATCGAGCATAAGTGAAGAGATTATATTTTTTGCAAATTAAAAGAAATTAATCTTTTAAACAAAACTTCTTTGAGGAACGTAGAATTCAGGTTTAAGTTTTTGAGAAAAAGGGAATGAAAAGTGACAAATGTTGATTTAAATCGTTTTAATTCTGACGATTTATTTGTTATTAAACCTAAAACTATTAATTTGGAGGCTTCAAATAATGAGGATTGGCATGCCTATTGTAAGGTGTGTTATGAGCTAGAAAAATTATTCAAAACTATATTCAAATATGGAAAATAAATTAGATGTCTTGACGAAAAAACTGTATGATGAGGGGGTTGACAAGGCAAATCAGGAAGCAGAAAAGATTATAGCCCGTGCGAAAGATGATGCAGCTAAATTAGTCACCGATGCTGAAGCGAAAGCAAAAGCAATACAGGCAAAAGCTGAGGCTGATGTGGAGAATCTGAAAAAGAAAGCCGAGTCGGAAATGACCTTGAGTGCGCGCCAGGCTATTACGGCCCTCAAACAGGCTATCACGGGGTTGATCTCAGGAAAAGTGGCTGGCGAAATGGCAAAGGCCGGTTTTAAGGAAGAAACTTTTGTACAGGAAATGTTGGTTGAGGTTGTTAAAAAATGGGATGTTACTTCTGGAAATCTGAATTTGGAAATGATACTATCTGAAGAAGAAAAAGATAAATTCCAGAAGTTTGTGGCTGCGAAATATAAAGAATTATTGGATAAGGGGCTGGAGATTAAAGTAGGTGATACGAACGGTGCTTTTGTTATTCAACCCAAAGATGGAAGTTATCAGATAGCCTTCTCCGAGGAACTTTTTGAATCATTCTTCAATCAGTATATGAGGAGTTTTACGAAAAGCTTGCTCTATCAATAGGGTGAATTTTGGGCGATTCCAAAATTTAGGTGAGCGATGAAGGAATCCTTGTGAGACTGGAAACTTTTCAGGGATGAATGAACGTAAGTCTACAATTTAAAATCTAAAAATTAACACGTGGATTATATTGCTTTTATAGCAGGTTTGCCGGAAATAGCATGGGATGACCGGAAATTGTCACTGACAGTGGCTGAATTCCGGGAACAGTTGAAAGATTATATCATCCCTAAGGATGAAAAATGGATGGATCTGTTTTTCTTACCTTACGATAATGCTCAGGTGCTGCGTTTACTGAATAAACAAGAACCGGATGCGGCATTAATGACTGTTTATCCTGTAAAATTGCTGGAAGAAGAAATCATAGAACCCGATAAGGCAGTTCCACCTTTTTTACGGGAGTTTATTACAGATTTCAAGGAAGAACATTTGCGGTATGATGTGTCTCCGGAGAATGTGTTAAGCTGGATGTATTATGATTATATGCTGAAATCTGATAATCTTCTGGTGAGAAGATATGCAGAATTTACTATGAATCTGAAAAATCTGGTCACAGCGTTGAATGCCCGGAAATATGGCAGGGAGATTTCAAGAGAAGTGATTGGTACAAATGAATTTGCCGTTGCTTTGAGGACCTCTAATGCAAAAGATTTTGGTCTGGGGATGGAATACCCTTATGTAGAAAAAGTACTTACTCTGATGGATAATGATAATCTGGTTGAGCGTGAACGTGGCCTGGACTTAATTATCTGGAATTTTCTGGAGGAGGCTGTCACTTTTGAGTACTTTTCTCTTGAAAGAGTGATCAGTTATGTGTTACGGTTAATGATCGTTGAACGCTGGAGTAAAATGACTGCTGAATCTGGCCGGAAGGTATTTATGGAAATGATAGAGCGTTTCCGGCAAAGCTTTCAGTTTGATGAACAATTTAAATAATTTACGATTGATCATTGATGGTTTATGATGGGAATGCAGATAGCGAAAATCATAAATTGAAAATCAAAAATCTAAAATCAATAAACTTTATGGCAAAGACACAAGGAAAAGTCCATAGCATAATTTCTAACCTTGTACTCGTCAAGGTCGAAGGACCTGTTTCTCAAAATGAAATCTGTTTCATTGAGGAGAATGAGGAACGTTTGATGGCGGAAGTGATTAAGGTGGTGGGAGATCTTGCTTATGTACAAGTATTTGAAAGTACCCGTGGATTAAAACCCGGAATGCCCGTTGAATTTCAAAATCATATGCTTGAGGTTAGTCTCGGACCGGGATTGTTATCGAAAAATTTCGATGGTTTGCAGAATGACCTGGATAAAATGACCGGCGTTTTTTTGAAGCGTGGAGAATATACGAATCCGTTGGAGGATGATAAGAAATGGAGTTTTACTCCTTTGGCCCAAGCCGGGGATCAGGTGAAGGCGGCTGATTGGCTGGGAAATGTGAAGGAGAATTGGCTGGATCATAAGATTATGGTTCCATTTAAGATGGAAGGGACATACACGGTTGTTTCTGTTGCTGCTGAGGGGGAATATACCATAAAAGATACCATTGCTGTATTGAAAGATGAGGCAGGCAAGGAGTATCCTATTACTATGGTGCAGAAATGGCCGGTGAAGGTTGCCATCCGGAATTATGTGGATAAACCCCGTCCTTTCCGTCAAATGGAAACAGGGGTACGTGTGATTGATACGATGAATCCCATGCTGGAAGGGGGAACCGGATTTATTCCGGGGCCGTTTGGTACAGGGAAAACAGTGTTACAACATGCTTTGGCCCGTTTTGCTGATGCTGATGTCATCATTATGGCAGCTTGTGGAGAACGTGCTAATGAGGTTGTGGAAATTTTTACAGAGTTTCCGCAATTGCAGGACCCGCGGTCCGGCCGTTCGTTGTATGAGCGTACGACTATTATTGCCAATACTTCCAATATGCCGGTGGCTGCACGTGAAGCTTCGGTGTATACGGCGATGACTATTGGTGAATATTACCGGGCTATGGGAATGAAAGTGCTGTTGTTGGCCGACTCTACTTCACGCTGGGCGCAGGCGTTGCGTGAGATGTCAAATCGTATGGAAGAATTACCCGGACAGGATGCGTTCCCTATGGATCTGTCGGCTATTATTTCAAATTTTTATGCCCGGGCTGGTATGGTGTATCTGAACAATGGGAAAACCGGTTCAGTCACCTTTATCGGTACTGTGTCTCCCGCTGGTGGTAACCTGAAGGAACCGGTAACGGAGTCTACGAAGAAAGTGGCCCGTTGTTTTTATGCTTTGTCGCAAGCTCGAGCCGATTCAAAACGTTACCCCGCAATCGATACGCTGGAATCTTATTCTAAGTACCTGGAGTATCCGGAATTCGTAGAATATGCTAAGAAAAATATTTCTGATAACTGGATTGCTGACGTGAATGAGGCTCGCAATATGTTGGTTCGGGGACGGGAAACTGCAGAGCAGATTGATATCCTTGGAGATGATGGGGTACCTTTGGATTATCATTTGATTTTCTGGAAATCAGAGTTGATTGATTTTGTGATTTTGCAACAGGATGCATTTGATAATATTGATGGTTCGACTTCTATGGAACGTCAGCAATATATGTTGAATATGGTACTGGGAGTTGTCCGCTCAAGTTTTGACTTTGATTCTTTTGAAGAAGTTAATCCTTATTTTAAACGCATAATCAATGGGTTCAAGCAAATGAACTATTCTGAATTCCAATCCGATAAATTCAAGAAGTTTGAAGCGGAAGTGAATGATATTATTAATGAAAGAAGAAAATAAATCTAATTGCAGATGGCAGGTTGCAATTTTTGAATGGAGCGAAAGCTCTGATGGAAACGTAATCTGAAATCTAGAATTTAAAATTTGAAATAAATGAACACTGCTTTTCAAAAAGTATATACTAAAATTACTCAGATCACGAAAGCTACTTGTTCACTAAAAGCACAGGGGGTTGGTAATGACGAACTGGCTATTGTGAACGGACGTTTGGCTCAGGTAGTAAAGATTTGGGGAGATGATATCACATTGCAGGTGTTTTCAGGTACCGAAGGAATTCCCACGAATGCAGAAGTGACTTTTTTAGGAAAAGCTCCTACTTTAAAAGTAGGTGAAGATTTGTGTGGACGTTTTTTTAATGCATTTGGAGAGCCTATTGACGGAGGACCTGCAGTGGATGGTGAAGAACGTGAAATCGGAGGACCTTCCGTAAATCCGGTTCGCCGTAAGCAACCCTCAGAGTTGATCGCTACGGGTATTGCAGGTATCGATTTGAACAATACCTTAGTGTCGGGTCAAAAAATACCGTTTTTTGCAGACCCTGACCAGCCCTATAATCAGGTCATGGCCAATGTTGCTTTACGTGCTCAGACCGATCGTATTATTTTGGGAGGTATGGGCTTGACGAATGATGATTATTTATATTTTAAGAATTTATTTGACAATGCTGGTGTGCTTGACCGTATTGTCAGTTTTGTCAATACGACCGAAGCTCCTCCTGTTGAACGTTTGTTAGTGCCGGATATGGCTTTGACAGCCGCAGAGTATTTTGCTGTAGATAAAAATGAAAAAGTGCTGGTGCTGTTGACAGATATGACTTTATATGCGGATGCTTTGAGTATTGTATCTAACCGTATGGATCAGATTCCTTCCAAAGATTCTATGCCTGGATCCTTGTATTCAGATTTGGCAAAAATATATGAGAAAGCTGTGCAGTTCCCGGAAGGAGGGTCTATTACGATTATTGCCGTGACAACTTTGTCAGGTGGGGATATTACTCATGCAATACCGGATAATACGGGTTATATTACTGAAGGACAGTTGTTCTTGCGTAAAGATACAGAGATCGGGAAAGTGATTGTTGACCCCTTCCGGAGTTTGTCCCGTTTGAAACAGCTTGTGATTGGTAAGAAAACACGGAAAGATCATCCACAGGTGATGAATGCAGCTATCCGTTTGTATGCTGATGCAGCTAATGCACGAACGAAACTGGAAAATGGTTTTGATCTGACAGATTACGATAAACGTACGCTGGAGTTTGCAAAAGATTATTCTAACGAGTTGTTGGCTATTGACGTTAATGTCAGTATTACTCAGATGTTGGATACAGCCTGGACTTTATTCCGGAAGTATTTCAACCGTTCAGAGTTGGGGATCAAGAAAGAGATTGTGGATGAATTTGGAAATTACGAGGATTGATGATTTGAAGTATTAATTATTGGGTATGGCAATAAAATTTCAATATAACAAAACCTCGCTTCAGAATCTTGACAAACAGTTGAAGATGCGGGTGCGGGCTTTGCCTACCATCAAAAATAAGGAATCGGCCTTGAGGTCGGAAGTAAAGAAAGCAAAAGAAGTGGCAGAGGAATTCGACGGAAAGTTATCGGATCGCCTAAATGCCATTCAGGAAATGCTGCAGCTTTACGACGAATATAGACCGGATATCTTGGCAGTAAAAGAAGTGGAGATGTCGGTGAAAAAAATTGCTGGCGTCCGGACTCCTGTTTTGGATAAGGTGGAATATGAGATAAAAGATTTCAGCTTGTTTAATGCTCCTGGATGGTTCCTTGATGGTATTCAGTATATAAAAGAAGTGGTCAATCTGGCTCTGGAAAGTGAGTTTTATATGCGTAAGATGGAACTTCTGGACCGGGCTCGTAAGAAGACCACCCAGAAAGTGAATCTGTATGAAAAAGTGCAGATCCCCGGTTTTCAGGAAGCTATCCGGAAGATCAAGAGATTCCTGGAAGACGAGGAGAATCTTTCTAAGTCAGCTCAGAAAATTGTGAAAACCCGTAAAGCGATGGAGGACGGAGTATGATAGTACCTATGCGAAAATTATCCTTGTTGATCTTTTATAAAGATTATCAGGGGTTTCTCGAAGAACTTCGGGAAAGAGGTGTTGTCCATATTTATGAGAATAAGGAACATGCTGCAGAGGATGAGACTTTGCAGGCAAAATTGCGTCTCGTAAAACGGGTGAATGAGATGATCCGGCTTTTGGAAAACAGGGGCGTAAAGGAAGAAAAGGAAAAAGCTGAGGTCTTGGATGAGGATTTACTTGCTTATCTGGAAGAACAATATCGGCGGCAAGACCAGATAGGAGTACAACTGGGCAACTTAGAAAAAGAGGCGACCTTGTACGAGCCCTGGGGAAAATTTTCTAAAGAACGGATTGCTGGTTTAACTGAGGCGGGTTGGGATTTACGTTTTTTTACTGTTCCGGATAGAAAATATCTGCCGGAATGGGAAGATCAGTTTCATGCAACGATTATCAATGAACAGCGGGGGCAGAAATATTTTGTAACTATAACTCCGGCAGGAGAATCTGAAAAACCGGATGCTGATGTTTTTATTTTTCCTCAGGAGTCTGAAGAAAGTATCCGGGGAAATATAAAACAGTTGCGGGAGGAACAGCTACAATTAATTGCTCATTTAGATAATATTGCTGTCAATTCGTTAAAGCGTTTGAAACATTACCGGGAAACGATTAGTGAAGTAACTGATTTTCTGCAAGTGGAAAATGCCTCACAGGGATTGGTGGAAGAAAAGGTGATCGCTCTGGAAGGTTGGATTCCGGTGACGCAGGAAGCGGATATGAAAGAATTTTTGCAGAGCCGTGAAGTATATTATGAACTCTCTATTCCGACTCCTGATGAGGATGTGCCTGTATTGTTGGAAAATAATCGCTTTACTAAACTTTTTGAACCTATTACCGAGATGTTTGCGCTGCCTAATTATCATGAATTGGACCCGACGCCATTTTTCGCTCCATTTTTCATGTTGTTTTTTGGGTTGTGTATGGGAGATGGAGGATATGGATTGTTGATCTGGCTTGTGTGTTTCTTGCTGGCTAAAAAGGCAAAGCCTGCAATGAAAGGCTATCTGGTGTTGGGTGAATATCTCGGATTGGCAACGGTTGTCGTAGGTTTATTGACTGGTTCGTTTTTTGGTATTGCTTTGGATGCTGTTGAATGGTCTTGGTTGAAAGGGGTAAAACAATATTTTGTGACAGAAGCAAATTATGGACAATATTTGAATGGCTACAATCCGATGATGGTGGTTGCTGTTGTTATCGGTATTATTCAGATCCTTTTCGGTATGTGCCTCAGTGCGGCCAAGTTGACAAAACAATTTGGATTTAAGTATGGCATGTCGACTATAGCGTGGGTTGTTGCTTTGATTTTGTTAGGCGTAACTTTTGGTTTACCTGCCCTGGGAGTGGCATTGCCTGTAATATTGACTTATATTTTGTATGGTGTTATTACGGTTTGTGCTTTTGTGATTGTATTTATGAATTCTCCGGGTAAAGGAGTGTTGATGAATTTTGGTTCGGCACTATGGGGAACGTATAATATGGCTACAGGTTTACTGGGAGATACCTTGTCTTATATTCGTTTATTCGCTTTAGGATTGACAGGTAGTATTTTAGGAGGGGTATTTAATACGTTGGCTTTTGATTTGACCGTTTCATTACCTGTGGTGGCCCGGTTTGTTGCAGTATTGCTGATATTGCTTATAGGACATGCAATCAATTTTGGTCTATGTATGATCGGGGCTTTTGTACATCCTATGCGTTTGACGTTTGTTGAATTTTATAAGAATGCGGGTTTTGAAGGCGGTGGCAAAAAATATTCTCCTTTCCGCCGAAGAGTAACTGTTGAAAAATGAAATAATAAAATAACAAGTAAAATTTAAAATTATGGAACCAATTGTTTTAGCTTATTTAGGAATTGCATTAATGGTAGGTTTATCAGGTATCGGTAGTGCGTATGGTGTAACTATTTGTGGAAATGCGGCTGTCGGTGCTTTAAAGAAAAATCCGGGAGCATCGGGACAATATATCGGTTTGTCTGCTTTGCCTTCATCTCAGGGGTTGTACGGATTTGTGGGATACTTTTTATTAAGTGCCTATTTAGTACCCGGAATTACCTGGTATGCTGCAGCTGCAGTATTTGGAGCAGGCTTGGGCTTGGGATTAGTAGCTTTGTTTTCTGCAATACGTCAGGCTCAGGTATGTGCTAATGGTATTGTAGCCATAGGAAGCGGATATAATGTATTCGGAACGACGATGGTTTTGGCTGTGTTCCCTGAATTATATGCAATCCTGGGATTGTTGGTCTTGATTTTGATTACGGGTTTGATTCCGGCTTAAGTGAGAAAAGCTGTAATTGGAAACATTTGAAACTAATAAAGGGACTGTCTGAATATTTAGACAGTTCTTTTTTTATTGTTTTTCAACGGGATTGTGACGGATTATTTGATTTTTTATGTATCCACTTTCCTTTTTGTGTATTATAGTCTTCGATTTTTTATACATTATCCAGTTGTAAACAGAGAAGATTGGACAGGTTTCCATCCCCATATTCCCTCCGTCTATTTTTGGATGTAAGTTATCGGAGATGAAGCGTGGAATCCAATGAATAGAGGATGAAGATAAAAAGGAGAAGCTTGAAAAATTAAAGAAATTGGATAAATTTGTATTTATAAAATACAGAGAGTAGTGCATTTTAAATCATAATGGGGTGGAAGATAAAATTAAATATGAAAAACATTGGCTGAAACTGTTGGTAGAAGGAGATGAGAAGGCTTATAAACGTTTGTTTGATTTATATTATTCCTCATTGGTCATGTTTGCTGCAAAATATTTGAGAGATACCGATCTGGCAGAGGATTTGGTACAGGATGTCATTTATGATTTCTGGAAACAGAGGCAGCATCTTTCGGAACTTTCTTCTTTGAAATCCTGGTTGTATATATCAGTGAGAAACCGGTGTATCAATTATCTGGAACATGATAAGGTGAAGAAAAAATACTTACAATTAAACGGGGAAGCTGAAGCTGATTTTTTTCTATCGCAGATCATCGAAGAAGAGGTGTATCTGGCATTGAAACAGGCAATTGATATTTTACCCCCTAAAATCAGGACTATCTTTTATCTGATACTGGAGAGGAAAACCAATGCGGAGATCGCCTCTTTGTTGGGGATAACCGAAGAGGCTGTAAAGGCTTATAGAAAGAGAGGTATGAAGATGCTGCGGATACGGTTGAGTAATTTCTGGATATTAGCATTGTTAATTTTTTAAATTTTTGCCCACTTTTTAGTTTTTTCCTGTCTTTATACAAAAGGCAGAAAATATGGAATTAAAAAGTGAGAAAGCATTTCGGATTGCTGATTTGATTTTGCGTTATCAGGAGGAGACTATCTCAGAAGAGGAGATGGAAGAACTCAGGCTTTGGCTGAAGAAATCAACGGAACATCAGCAACAATTTGAAAATCTGAATGATCGTGACTATATCAGGCGGAAACGCGAACTGGATTTGTCTATAAATCCGGCTGCTGCGTATACTGCTTTTTCTGAAAGAATAGCAAGGGAACGTCCATGGTCTTACAGGAAGTTGCGTGGGTTAGCTGCTGTGGCAGCTGTATGTCTGATTGCAATAGGGATTTACTGGTGCTGGCTCCGGGAAGACAGGAACGGTACGCTTGTTCCTCAGGTATCGACATCTGTCATTCCTGCTGGTAGTAGTAAGGCTGTCCTTACCTTGGCCAACGGGGAACAGATTCATTTGTGCGGAGATACTGCCACTTCTATAAAGCAGCAGGATGGTTCTGTAGCTAAGGCTTCGTCTGCCTCTTTAGTGTATCAGAATATTCCGTCTTTGCCGGAAGAGCTATTGTATAATTCTTTGAGTATTCCCCGTAAGGGAGAATTTGTACTTGTACTGTCCGACGGAACGAAAATCTGGCTGAACTCGGAGAGTGAAGTGGAATATCCGATTGTTTTTCCCTCCGGGGAACGAAGGATACGTTTGCAGGGAGAGGCTTATTTTCAGGTGGCCTCTGATAAATCGTCCCCTTTTATTATAGAGATGGGAAAGGTGCAGGTACAGGTGTTGGGAACCTCTTTTAATCTCCGGGCTTATCAGGATGAAGAAATGATTCAGACCACCCTGGTGGAAGGGAGGGTATGCATGTTCACCGGCAAAAAACGGATATTGTTGTACCCGAATGAACAGGGGGCTATAGAGCTGAAGACTGGTAATTTAGTTAAAAAGCAAGTGGATGTACAGGCATATATCGGTTGGAAAAACGGGAGG
>ERZ780154.1256-NODE-1256-length-13260-cov-2.14146_pt1 | contig 13260 bp, 14 predicted proteins | sample MGYA00511568_ERZ780154 | MGnify/ENA primary metagenome ERZ780154 (study PRJEB29588, sample SAMEA2142525) | human gut metagenome | biome: human gut; feature: human-associated habitat; material: faeces | place: Denmark | collected 2008/2010 ...
GAGAGAAGCCAGCTTTCACTGGAATCCTACTATATAGAGAAGGATGAGCTGCGGTCAAAGAAATATGAGAAGATGCTGTACCCGATTGATTAAAAATCTGGGAAGGGGGTATAGAGAAATGAAAAAAAGCGGAAAAAGCATTCAGATGGCGCTGGCACTTCTGGCAGCGGGCACACTTCTTTTAAATGGATGCAGCGCGGCAAAACCGGCAGAAAAAAAGAGCATCCGTATCGGCGTGACGCTGTACCGGGGCGACGATGCCTTTATCAACAATATCCGTTCCAGTCTGGAGGAAAAGGCGAAGGAATATGAACAGCAGACGGGCATCAAGGTTAATCTGGAAATCATGGATCCGAAGGGAAACCAAAATACGCAGAACAGCCAGGTAGATCGTTTCCTTTCTCTGGAATACGATGCGATCTGTGTTAATATGGTGGATCGCTCGGCAGCATCGTATGTCATCAACAAGGCGATGGATGCCGGGACGCCGGTCGTATTTTTCAACCGCGAACCGGTCGAGGAGGACATGAAACGATGGGAGCACCTCTATTATGTAGGGGAGGACGCGCGGGAATCGGCGGTTCTGCAGGGAGAAATTCTGGTGGATGCGTATCAGGAAAATCCAGGCAGTCTTGATTTAAACGAGGATGGAACCGTGGGATATGTGATGTTGGAGGGCGAGCGCAGCCATCAGGATTCGCTGATCCGCACAGAGTGGTCGGTACAGACGATGCGCGACGGAGATATTCCGCTGGAAAAACTGACCGGTGGTTCGGCAAACTGGGATCGGAGCCAAGCGGCGGCACTGATGGAACAGTGGATCCACCAGTTCGGGGATGCGATCGAGGTGGTGATCTGCAACAACGATGAGATGGCGCTCGGAGCCGCTGAGGCGCTTGAACGCGCCGGTGACATAAGGGGCGTGAAGGTGGTCGGCATCGACGGGACTCCGCAGGGAATCGAGGGGCTTAAGAGCGGAAAACTGTATGGAACAGTCCAGTGCGACAGCGACGAGTATGCAGAAGTGATTTTTGAGATAGCTGCCGCCGAGGCACTTGGTCAAAATGTACAGGAAAAGGTCGAATTAGAGGACGGAACCTATTATCAATGCAGTCAGAACGCGTTGACGGTTGCTGATTTACCATAAAATCCAACAGTTTCACACCGGAAAAATAAGAATATGTGAATAAAATCACAAAGAATCTAAAAAAAATTTATATAAGAACCAAGAAAATCATATGGAAAAGTGTACAAACGATCCGTATAATAAAGGTGTCGATAAGAAAAAATGACGAATCGGCGAAACTGTATAATATGTGTATGCGGAAAATTTAACTGTTCGGTGGATCCGGACAGCACAAACGGATACGCAAGTTTAAGGGAGGACAAATATTATGAAACTGAAAAAAGTAGCAGCACTTGGTCTGGCAACTGCAATGGCATTTTCTGTAACCGCTTGCTCCAGCAGCAAAACGGCAGAGACAACTGCAGCAGCAGAGGACGCAGAGACAACCGCAGCAGCAGACGGCGAGGCTGTTAAAGAAGCTGTTGAGGGCAAAGACCCGGCAGAAGTTAAAGTTGGTATTTCCATTTATCAGTTCGCTGATAACTTCATGACACTTTATAGAAACGAGCTTCAGAACTACTTAGTAAACGAGCTTGGCTTAAAGGCAGAGAACATCTCCATCATGGATGGTAAGAATGACCAGTCCGAGCAGATGAACCAGATCCGTAACTTCGTTACACAGGGATTTGACGTTATGATCGTAAACCTGGTACAGGCTTCTTCCGAGCCGGATGTTACCAACATCTGCAACGAAGCAGGTATCCCGGTTGTTTACATCAACCGTGAGCCGGATCTTGAGAGAGAAGAGGCTTGGGTAACGGATGGTATCAAAGCTACTTATGTAGGTGCTGATGCTAGACAGTCCGGTACATACCAGGGCGAAGAGATCGCTGAGCTTGAGAACAAGGGCGATGCAGACGGCGACGGCGTTGTTCGTTACATCATGGTTCAGGGCGATCCGGAGAACGTAGATGCTCAGTACAGAACCGAGAAATCCATCGAGAGACTGTCTCAGGATATCGAAGTAGAAGAGCTGACCAAACAGCGTGGTGACTGGGATCAGACCAAAGGTCAGGAGATCACAGCAAACGCTCTGTCCCAGTATGGCGACAAGATCGACGTTGTATTCTGCAACAACGATGCAATGGCACTTGGTGCTCTGCAGGCAATCGAAGCAGCTGGCAGAACTGTAAACAAAGACATCTACTTAGTAGGCGTTGATGCTCTGGTAGAGGTTGTTGAGAACGTTATGAACGACAAGATGACCGGTACCGTATTCAACGATTACTTCGGACAGGCTCACAAAGCAGCAGATGTAGCTCTTGATTTCGTAAACGGCAAAGATGTTGACAACGTATACATGGTAGACTATGTAAAAGTTACAGCAGAGAATGCTTCCGAGATTCTGGAACTCATTAAATAATTCTTGTAACAATCTACTGTTTCCGCGAGGGGATAGATAAAAATGTGTCGGGTGTGTCCAGTTGGCACACCCGATTTTATGAAAGGAGAGAATGGGATGGCAGAGTACAGATTGGAGATGCGCGGGGTATCGAAAAGTTTCCCTGGCGTTAAGGCTCTGGACAAGATAAACCTCAAAGTTCGTCCCGGTACCGTCCATGCACTGATGGGAGAGAACGGCGCCGGTAAATCCACCCTGATGAAATGTCTGTTCGGCATTTATCATATGGATGAAGGAGAGGTCTATCTGGACGGGGAAAAAGTAGAGATCCACAATCCGGATGAAGCCCTTCACAAAGGACTGGCAATGGTACATCAGGAGCTGCAGCCGATACCTGAGAGAACGGTAGCAGAGAATATGTACACCGGCCGTTACCCGACGAAGAAATTTGGACCGATTCAGGTGATCGACCATAAGAAGATGTTTGAAGAGACAGCAAAATGGCTGGACGATGTTAAGATGCCTTATGACCCGAAGGCAAAACTGGGAACCATGTCCATCGCCCAGATGCAGTCTGTAGAGATTGCCAAGGCTGTATCCTTAAATGCCAGAGTTGTAATTCTGGACGAGCCGACTTCCTCCTTAACGGATAATGAGGTAGAGGCACTTTTCCGCATTGTCCGTGACCTGAAATCAAGAGGTGTATCCCTCATCTATATTTCCCATAAGATGGCGGAGATTCGTGAGATTTGTGATGATATTACCATCATGCGAGACGGTACCTATGTCGGTTCCTGGCATATGGACGAGATTTCGGATGATGAGATCGTCAAACAGATGGTTGGTCGTGAGCTGACCAACATTTATCCTCCAAAGAATGATACGAAGGCAGGAGAGGTGCTTTTGGATGTCAGAGGATATTCCAGTATCCACGATCGTTCCTTCCAGGATTGCTCCTTTACCCTTAGAAGAGGCGAGATTCTTGGATTCGGCGGCCTGGTAGGTGCCCAGAGAACGGAGCTGATGGAAGGTATCTTCGGTATGCGTCATATTAAATCCGGAGAAGTTTACATTAAAGGTAAGAAAATGAACATTAAGCGTCCGCAGGATGCGATCCGCGGCGGTATCGGCATGATTACCGAGGACCGGCGTGGTACGGGTATCTTGGGATGTCTGTCCATTGCAGATAATGTATCAATTTCCTCCCTGGATCAGTATTTACATTATGGTATCAAACTGAATAAGAAAAAGATTGAGCAGCTTGTCAAGGATAACGTGGCGAAGCTTTCGATCAAGACACCGAGCAGTAAGACACTGATTCAGTCACTTTCAGGCGGTAACCAGCAGAAGGTTCTGATTTCCCGCTGGCTGGCCAACAACCCGGATTTGTACGTTTCAACCCGGATATCCTGATCATGGATGAGCCGACCCGTGGTATCGACGTTGGTGCCAAGTACGAGATCTACCAGATCATGATTGACCTGGCAAAACAGGGCAAAGGTATCATCATGATTTCATCTGAGATGCCGGAGCTGATTGGTATGTCGAACCGTATCCTTGTTATGTGTAATGGTCACATTACCGGCGAGGTAGAGGGTGAGGAAGCAACTCAGGAGCGTATCATGAGCTACGCGACTAAGTTCTAAAGGAGGAAGAGAGAATGGATAAGAAACAACTGAATGTAAAAGATATATTGATCAATAACGGTATCGTTATTCTGATCCTGTTGATGGTTCTCTTTGTTGGTGTAACAAAACAGAACTTCTTCAGCAGCAGCAACTTTAGCAACATTTCCATCAACGTAGCATGTCGTTTCATCATCGCAGTCGGCGTATCCGGCTGTCTGATTACGAAAGGTACCGACCTTTCTGCAGGTCGTCTGGTTGGACTTTCTGCCTGCCTGGCAGGTACTCTGCTCCAGAAGAGTGATTACAGCGGACATTTTGAGCTGACCAAGGGATTTGGTGAGCAGAACGTATGGCTGATTCTCCTTATCTGTATCGCTATCAGCTGTGTATTTGGTCTTATCAATGGTATCGTAGTTGCTTACCTGAACGTACCGGCCTTCATCGGCACCCTGGGTATGCAGATGATCGTTTACGGTATCAACCTGGTTTATACCAAATCTGTACCGTTAGGCGGTTATCGTCAGGATTACACCATTATCGCAAATGGTAACTTCTTTGGGATTCCGTACCTGTTCATCATTGCATTTGTCATCGGCGCGATCATGTGGTTCGTATTTAACTACACCCGCCATGGTAAATATATGTATGCAATCGGCGGCAACGAGGCAGCAGCAGAGGTTGCTGGTGTAAATGTTAAGAAAACCAAGATCATTATCTATGTAACAGCTACTGCACTGTATGCCATCGCTGGTTTCCTTCTGGGAGCTAAGTCTGGTGGTGCCGGTGTAAATACCGGTAACGGTTACGAGCTGGAGGCTATTGCAGCTTGTACCATCGGTGGTGTATCTGTAAACGGTGGTATCGGACGTATCTCCGGTGTTATCATCGGTGTACTCGTATTCGAGTTCTTAAAGACCTGTCTGCAGTTCCTTGGCATCGATCCGAACTACCAGTATATCGCACAGGGTATCGTTATCGTTGTTGCGATTGCACTGGATATCCGTAAGTACATTGCGAAGAAGTAATAAGATTAACTGTGTTCTGACGAGAATGTATGTACCATATGAAAAGTCGTCGGGAACCGTACATAAATATTGAAAACAAATCCGAAACTCCCTCTCCATGGATGCATGGCGGGGGAGTTTTTTATATAATGGGAGAATCCGTTGGAATCTCCTATTATATAAACAGCCCTGCCGGGCAGGATTTTTTCTTGTATAAATCTGAAAAGTTGTAATCGTCAGGAGGATGGTGGACGAGATGGCGTGCCAGCTCTTGCTTTGACAGTGACGGAAAAATATTTTTGGATTGCCTGAACTTATTTTTATGGATATAATAAGAGAAGAGGCTGTTTCTGAGGGAGCAGCAGAGGAGAAAACAAGCCATATTCTGAAAGGAACAAGGATGAGCGAAAACGAAATGCTGGAAAAGAATGAGACGATAAAAGAAACAGTGAGCGAAAAACTGGAGACGGCGAAAGAAGCGGCAGAGGAGACGGCAGATAAAACTCTGGAGGAACTGGAAGCGGAGAATGAAAAGCTCCGCCGGGAGCTGGAACTCATGAAAGAAAAGACCATCAAAGAGCGCATCTATGACCATGTGCATGTCTCTGTGCGGACGATGGATATTTTTATCGGCGTGATGGTGGTACTGTTTGTGGTGGTTGTGGTGATGGGGATGCTGAATAAGTAGAAAGCAGCCGTGGTTAAAACTGTTTTGAGGATAAATGAGAGGAGGAAGAAAGATGATGTACCCATTTATGACCTTAAATGATGATACGGAAATTACCCATTCTGAAATGCGGGCAGATGGCAGGGTTAAAGTTTATATAGAAACACCCGATGAAAAAGATGGATTTCACAATGCGATATGCTATTTGCCAGATTACAAGTGGGAGAATATAAATGGTTATTCAGATATGGAAATGAGTTATTTCAAGAAACTGATTCGGGAAAATGCACACTTGATTATGGAGTTTTCACAAGAGGGAGGAATTCTGAGTGCCGCAAATTTTTAGGATTGGACCATATATTGTATATTTTTGGTCGAATGAAAATGAGCCGCTGGAACCGGTGCATGTCCATATTGCAGAGGGAAGAGCAACTTCAAATGCGACAAAAGTGTGGATAACCAGTACGGGCAAGGCATTGCTCAGCCACAATTCTTCCAAAATATCAGCCCAAATTTTGAACAGTATGATTCGGGTGATAGAGGCCAACAGTGAAGAAATTATAGAAAAATGGCTTTCTCATTTTGGAGAAATACGGTACTTTTGTTAAGACTTTTTAAGAAATATAAAAAGGACAACTAATTTTATGGAAATCGAACGCAAATATTTAATTATCCACATTCCATTTGATATAGCCGGATACCCCTTCCACCAGATCGAGCAGGCATATCTAAGCACTGCTCCGGTCGTGCGTGTCCGTCAGGAGGATGACACCTATTATCTGACCTACAAATCCAAAGGACTGATGGCGCGGGAGGAATACAATCTGCCGCTGACGAAGGAATCCTATGAGCATCTCCGCTCGAAGGCTGACGGCAGGATTCTGACGAAAAAGCGTTATCTGATTCCGATGGAAGGAACGGAGTACACGATTGAGCTGGACATTTTTTTAGGTGAATATGAGGGATTGAAGCTGGCGGAGGTTGAATTTCCAAGTGAGGAAGCCGCACATGCCTTTGTGCCGCCGGAATGGTTCGGGCGCGAGGTGACGTTTACGGGCGAGTACCAGAACAGCCGTCTGGCGCTGGCGGAAAAACTGGTATTAAAAACGAAAGAATAAAAACGAAAGAACAATACAAAGGTATATTATTAATGATAAAACAAGTAATGAATTGGATCAAAACGCACCGCTACTGTCTGGCAGGACTCTATATGCTGGTGTTTCTGTCAGGATTTTTTCTGCTGGAGCTGCATGAACCATCGGATGTTCATATTATACACTGTGCGGTCGATGACCTGATACCGTTTAATGAATGGTTTGTACTGCCGTATTTTCTGTGGTACGCGTGGGTGCCGGTGTTTATGATTTATTTTATGATCAAGGATCGGGAGGCATATCTGAGACTTTGTTTTGTGATGTTTGCAGGAGCAACCTTTTGCTTATTTGTCTACCTGCTGGCACCGAACGGTTTAAATCTGCGGCAGGAGATCACATCACAGAATTTCTGCGCGCAGATTGTGAGGTTTCTGCGGAGTGTGGATCCGCCGAACAATGTCTGCCCGTCGATCCATGTATCGAGCACTGTGGCGGTGCATCTGACGATCTGCCACGCGGCAAGTGTGCGGAACAAGAAACCGATCCGTACACTTTCGTGGATTGTCACGATTCTGATTTGTCTTTCAACCATGTTCATCAAACAGCATTCGCTGGTCGATGTGCTCTGTGGCTGGATTTTGAGCCTGATTCTTGACGAGGCGGTGAATGTGTGGGTGCTAGTAAAGGCATTTTCAAAAGGAAAAGCTGGAAAAACAACGAATGCGGTTCATGAAGAATAAAAAAGTGAACGAATTGAACAGTTGCAATGATTTTCTGATATCTAAAAAGAAAAAATGATTGCTTTGTGGAAAATAAAAAAATAATATAAAAAGTGTTATAAAAACAAAGAACAGGAGGAAATAATCATGGCTGTAGTATACGCATTTTTAGCAGATGGACTGGAAGAAGTGGAATGTCTGGCGACGGCAGACGTGCTGATCCGCGCGGGTGTGAAGGTAAAACTGGTTTCGATTACGGGTAAAAAAGAGGTGAAGGGCGCACATGGATTTGGTATCCATGCAGATGCCCTGCTGCATGAGGTTGATCCGATGAAAGCGGATCTTCTGTTCCTTCCGGGCGGTATGCCGGGAACGAAAAATCTGATGGCGTGCAAACCGCTCTGCGATGCACTGGTGCATGCAGATGCTGCTGGAAAGCGCCTGGCAGCGATCTGTGCGGCTCCGAGCATTCTGGGGCAGCTGGGGCTTTTGAAGGACAAGAAGGCAACCTGCTATCCGGGCTTTGAGGATGCCCTGACCGGTGCGAAGCTGACGGGTGCGGGCGTTGTGACGGACGGCAATATCACAACGGCGCGTGGACTTGGATATGCGCTGGATCTGGGAATTGAGCTGGCATCGCTCTTAGTCGATCGCCCGGTAGCATTACAGGTCAAAGATTCAATTCAGTATGACCAGGTGTAGTTTCAACTTAGAAACACACAGAAAATGCATCAAAAATGGCATAAAACCCACCTAAAACCACTCATAAACCCGCAAAAAGTGAACGCAAAATTATATTTTCCGCTAGTATTTAGCACGCAGATATGCTATAATGCTATCTTGAAGTGTAACGCCCGGTAGAATGGCGGTTCACATATAGAAGCAAGGAGGACCCCTTAAAATGAGTTTACAGGTAGAAAAATTAGAGAAGAACATGGCAAAGCTGACCATCGAAGTTCCGGCTGAAGAGTTTGATGCAGCAATCAAAAATGCGTACAACAAGAACAAAAACAAATTCAGCATCCCGGGATTCCGTAAAGGTAAAGCACCGTTAGCTATGCTGGAGAAGATGTATGGCGCTGGCATTTTCTATGAGGATGCAGCAAACGAAGTGATCGACGCATCTTATCCGAAGGCAGCAGAGGAGAGCAAGGAAGAGATCGTTTCCACTCCGGAGATCAAAGTGACTCAGATCGAAAAAGGTAAGGCATTCATCTACGAGGCAACCGTAGCTCTGAAACCGGAAGTAACTCTGGGCGAGTACAAAGGCGTAGAAGTTAAGAAGGCAGAAGCTGTTGTGACAGACGAGGATGTAGAGAACGAGCTGACTGCAGCACGTAAGAAAAACGGCAGACTGATTGACGTAGAAGACGGCGCAATCGAGGACGGCGACAACACTATCATCGACTTCACCGGCTACATTGATGACAAGACATTTGACGGCGGCGCTGGTACAGATTATCCGCTGGTAATCGGTTCCCATTCCTTCATCGAGGGCTTTGAGGATCAGTTAATCGGCAAGAAAAAAGGCGAGACCTGTGACGTAAACGTTACTTTCCCGGCTGAGTACCATGCAGATGAGCTGGCTGGCAAACCGGCTAAGTTCGTTGTAACCATCAAAGAAGTTAAGAGAAACGAGCTTCCGGAGCTGAACGATGAGTTCGCAAGCGAAGTATCTGATTTCGATACTCTGGATGAGTACAAAGCAGACATCCGCAAGAAACTGCAGGAGAAGAAAGAGCAGGATGCTAAAGTAGAGAACGAGAACAACGTAATCGAAAAAGTAGTTGAGAACGCTCAGATGGAACTGCCGCAGCCGATGGTTGACACTCAGGCAAGAGAGATGGTAGAGAACTACGCTCGCCGTCTGCAGAGCCAGGGCTTAAACATCAACGATTACATGAAATATACCGGCATGACACCGGAGAAGCTGATGGAGCAGATGCGTCCGGAAGCAGAGAAGAGAATCAAGACCAGACTGGTTCTTGAGAAAGTAGTTGAAGTTGAGAACGTAGAAGTTTCCGATGAGAAGCTTGACGAGCAGATCAACGAGATCGCAGCATCCTACAAACTGGAAGGCGCTAAGCTGAAAGAAATGATGGGTGAGCGCGAGAAAGAGCAGATCCGTGAGGACCTGAAAGTTCAGGCAGCGATCGATTTACTGGTAGAGCAGGCAAAGCTTGCTTAATCAAACCGATAAAAGCGAATACTGAAATAAGGCAGAATTCTATGGTGTCCTAAGGCATCATAGAATTTTTGCCATAAACATTCATTCTCAATTATAGGAGGAAGAATCATGAGTTTAGTACCTTATGTCCTTGAATCCACCAGCCGCGGCGAGCGGACGTATGACATTTACTCCCGTTTGCTTAAAGATCGTATCATTTTCCTGGGAGAGGAAGTAAATGATGTGACAGCCAGCCTGGTTGTAGCACAGCTTCTGTTCCTGGAGGCAGAGGATCCGAATAAGGATATCAGCTTATATATCAACAGCCCGGGCGGTTCTGTTACCGCAGGTATGGCGATCTATGACACGATGAATTATATCAAATGTGATGTATCTACCATCTGTCTGGGTATGGCAGCCAGCATGGGCGCATTCCTGCTTTCCGGCGGTACCAAAGGAAAGAGATATGCACTTCCGAACGCAGAAGTGATGATTCACCAGCCATCCGGCGGCGCGAGAGGACAGGCAACCGAGATCCAGATCGTAGCGGAGAATATTCTTCGTACCAAGAAGAAATTAAACGAGATTCTGGCAGCCAATACAGGCCAGCCGTATGACGTGATTGTGCGTGATACAGAGCGTGATAATTACATGACAGCAGAGCAGGCGAAAGAGTATGGTCTGATTGATTGTGTCATTACCAACCACTAATTAGATTTCTGGATGGAATAATAGAAAGGAACAAGGTGGAAGTATGCCAGGCAGAACAGACGACAAAATACGCTGCTCATTTTGCGGCAAGACACAGGATCAGGTTAGAAAACTGATCGCTGGCACAAATAATGTATATATCTGCGATGACTGTATCGAACTCTGCTCGGAGATTCTGGAAGAGGAATTTGCCGATCAGGAAAAAGGACCGGATTTCAGCGGAATCAACCTGCTGAAGCCGAAGGAAATCAAAGAATTTCTCGATGAGTATGTCATCGGACAGGACGACGCCAAGAAGGTGCTCTCCGTAGCGGTTTATAACCATTACAAGAGAGTTATGTCTAAGTCCACGCAGGATGTAGAGCTTCAGAAGAGCAACATCCTGATGCTCGGACCGACCGGTTCCGGTAAGACATACCTGGCGCAGACGCTGGCGAAGATCTTAAATGTACCGTTTGCCATCGCGGATGCGACCACTCTGACCGAGGCTGGATATGTCGGCGAGGATGTAGAGAACATTCTCTTGAAGATCATCCAGGCGGCTGATTACGACGTCAGCAAGGCAGAGTACGGCATCATCTATATTGATGAGATTGATAAAATTACGAAGAAGTCTGAAAATGTATCTATCACCCGCGATGTATCGGGCGAGGGTGTACAGCAGGCGCTTTTAAAGATTCTGGAAGGAACCATTGCCAGCGTTCCGCCGCAGGGCGGCAGAAAGCATCCGCAGCAGGAACTGATTCAGATCGATACGACCAACATTCTGTTCATCTGCGGCGGTGCATTTGACGGTCTGGAGAAGATCATCGACAGCCGTTTAGGTGCCGGCTCCATCGGATTTAACTCCGATATTGTGGATCGCAAGCATCAGGATATCGATGAGCTTCTAAAACAGGTAATGCCGCAGGATCTGACGAAGTTTGGTCTGATTCCGGAGTTTATCGGTCGTGTGCCAATCACGGTATCGCTCCAGACGCTCAATGAGGAGGCGCTGGTCCGCATTTTAAGAGAGCCGAAGAATGCACTGATCAAGCAGTATCAGGCGCTTCTCGATCTGGACGGCGTGAAGCTGGAGTTCACGGATGATGCGCTGATGGCGATCGCCCACATGGCAGTCGAGAGAAAGACGGGAGCCAGAGGACTTCGTTCTATCATGGAGTCCCTGATGATGGATACCATGTATGAGATTCCGTCCGATTCCACGATCGGCATCTGCACGATTACCAAAGACGTAGTATATCGCGACAATACGGTGCCCCGCAAGTCTTTTACAGGACGTTCTAAGAAAGACAGAACCGGCGAGATTGCGTAAATGTAAAGGAAAATAAATGCAGCAGCTTGAGAATGGCGGCTGTTAATGGGGTCTGTGAGATGGCGAACTGCCATAGGCAGACCCCTGTTTTTCTTTTCACAGGAAATAACGATACATTTGATTAAGAAAGATAAAGGTGTTATGGAAGATAAGAAACTGACAATGCCGATGATCGCGCTGCGCGGACTGACCGTGCTGCCGCAGATGACGGTAAATTTCGATATCATCCGGGATAAATCCATCGCGGCAGTGGAGCAGGCGATGGTGGGCGATCAGCGAGTATTTCTGGCGACGCAGAAGCAGCCGGATGAGGTGATCCCGGATATTGACGGGATTTTTCAGGTAGGAACGATTGGCTACGTGAAACAGCTTGTCAAGATGCCGGGCGGCATGGTGCGCGTCACGGTGGAAGGGCAGGAGAGAGCTGAGCTTCTGGAGATGGAGAAGGGCGAGGCATGCTGCACTGCGATCGTGGAGATTCTGGATCCGGTCGAGGACGATCTGGACACGATTCAGAAAGAGGCGATGCTCCGGATTCTGAAAGAAAAGCTGGAAGAATACGGAAAATTAAATGTGGCAGCGGGACGTGAAGTATTAAGTCCGTTGATCGCACAGCCAGATCTGACCGAATTAATGAACCAGATATCAGCCCAGTTCCCGTGGAACTATGAAGCGCGCCAGTCGGTGCTGGAATGCCGGACGCTGACGGAGATGTATGAGACAGAGCTGCAGCTTCTGCTGACGGAATTAGAGGTTTACCGCGTGAAACGCGAGTTTCAGACGAAGGTAAAGGCGGCGCTGGATAAAAATCAGCGTGATTATATTCTGCGGGAGCAGCTGCGTGTGATCCGGGAGGAGCTGGGAGAGGAAAATCCGGTTTCTGATGCGGATGAGATGAAGGAACAGTTGAAGAAGATCAAAGCCAGCGTGGAAGTAAAGGAGCGGATCCGCAAGGAGATCAACCGTTTCCAGAATATGCCGGCTGGCAGCCAGGATGCGAATGTGATCCGGACATATCTGGAAACGGTGCTGGAACTGCCGTGGAACAAAATGACGAAGGATAACGCGAGCCTGAAGCATGCGGAAGAGATTCTGGAAGCCGACCATTATGGTCTGGAAAAGGTCAAAGAGCGCGTGCTGGAATACCTGGCAGTCCGCATCCTGACGAAGAAGGGCACCAGCCCGATCCTTTGCCTGGTGGGACCGCCTGGAACCGGTAAAACTTCGATCGCCCGCTCGATTGCGAAGGCGATGGGACGCAAATATGTCCGCATCAGCCTGGGCGGCGTGCGCGACGAGGCGGAGATCCGCGGTCACAGAAAGACCTACGTCGGCGCGATGCCGGGACGCATCGTGGAAGGGCTCAAGCAGGCAGGGGTTGCCAATCCGCTGATGCTGCTGGATGAGATCGACAAAGTCAGCAGCGATTATAAGGGAGATACATCCTCGGCGCTCTTAGAGGTGCTGGACAGCGAGCAGAATGTGAA
>ERZ780154.1258-NODE-1258-length-13251-cov-2.76796_pt1 | contig 13251 bp, 9 predicted proteins | sample MGYA00511568_ERZ780154 | MGnify/ENA primary metagenome ERZ780154 (study PRJEB29588, sample SAMEA2142525) | human gut metagenome | biome: human gut; feature: human-associated habitat; material: faeces | place: Denmark | collected 2008/2010 ...
TAGAGCGTCGTCAGGATTTCGCGCACCTTGTCGGCGGTCTTCGCGGGCTGGCCGATCATCGTATAGAGGTAGACGACGTGGTGGCTGGGTTCGTTGCCGTGGGCGTACTGACCGATCAGGCCCGAAATGTCGGGCGAAGCGGCGCCCTCCAGCACGGAGCTGACCGTGAAGAGCGAGTCGAGTTTTTCGACGAAAGCCTCCTTGCCGCCGAAGCAGCCGATCAGCCCCTCGACGTCGTGCGGCACGAGCCACGTATACTGCCACGCGTTGCCCTCGCAGTAGTCGTCCTCGCGGTGGGTCGAAGCGAACGGGTTGAAGGGCGTGCGGAAGCCGCCTTTCGAATCCAGCCCGCGCATGAAGCGGGTTTCGGGATCGAAGAAGTGGCGGTAGGATTTGCTGCGATCGAGGAAATAGTCGTAATCGGCCGTATCGCCGCGCTGCGCCGCGACCTGAGCCACGGCCCAGTCGGCCAGCGCGTACTCCATGTCGTAGGCCACCGCTTCGTTGAAGAGGTCGCAGGGGATATAGCCGTATTTCATGCGCAGGTCCATACCCCGCTCGCCGAGCATGGCGGATTTCTTCAGCGCCTCGTAGGCCAGCTCCTTGTCGAAGCCGCCGTAACCTTTCAGCACGATGTCGGCCATGGCCGGAATGCCGGGATTGCCGACCATGCAGTCGGTCTCGTTGCCCGCAAGGTGCCAGACGGGAAGCTTGCCCTGCTGCGTGTAGATATGGAGCATCGTATTGGCGATGTCGGGCATCTTCTCAGGATGGAGAATCGTCATCAGCGGCTGGGCGGCGCGGTAGGTGTCCCACAACGAAAAGGTCGTATAGTTCACGAACGGCGCGGCGCGGTAGATCTCGCCGTCAGCGCCCCGGTAGTCGCCGTTCACGTCGCAGAACTCCGACGGAGCGACCATCGTGTGGTAGAGCGCCGTATAGAAGATGCGGCGGGCGGCTTCGTCCGAAGTCTCGACACGCACCTTCTGCAGCTCGGCGTTCCACGCCTTGTCGGCCGCCGCCGCCGTGGCGGCGAAGTCCCAGCCGGGAAGTTCCGCCTGCATGTTGAGCTTGGCGTTCTCGATGCTCACGGGCGAAATCGCCACTTTCATATAGAGCGGCTCGCCGTCGGTCGTATCGAACTCCACGCGGGCGTAACGGCCCTTGACCGTAACGTCGCCCTCCTCCGGAACCGTCTCCGACGCATCGGGATAGGAGATATTCTTCACCGGCTTCGAGAATTCGGCCGTGAAGTAAACGCGCTGATCCTTGGCCCAGCCCGTCGAATAGCGGTAACCGCTGAGCCGGAGTCCGTCGGAAACGAATGCGGTCTCGGTGGCCTTGTCCCACCAGCCGCCGTTTTCGAGGTCGAAGACCACGGCGGCCTCCTGCGACGCGGGGAAGGTGTATTTGTGCAGCCCGACGCGCTTGGTGGCGGTCAGCTCCACATCGACGCCGTAGCGGTCGAGCCGCGTGGCGTAATAGCCCGGACGGGCTTTTTCGTTCTTACGGCTGAAATAGGACCAAAGCCCCGACTGCGGATCGTCCTCCGTGCCGCGGGCGTAGGTCACCCCGCCCACGACAGGCATCACCGTGACGTCGAACAGGTCGCCGATACCCGTACCGTTGAGGTGGGTATGGCTGAAACCGATGACGGTCGTATCGGAAATGTGGTATCCCGACACCCAGTCCCACGACTGCGGGATGCTGGTGGGGCCGAGCTGCACGGCGCCGAACGGAACGTTGGCCCCCATGAAGACATGGCCGTGGCCGCCCGTGCCGATATACATGTCGACATACTGCGTCAGCGGCTTCTGCTCAGGCTGCGAACAGGCGGCCGAGATCAGCAGAACGGATAAGGAAAGAAGATGCTTGGGTTTCATTATGCAATCGTTTAAAATTTTTCGCAACGTTTTATTTCACGGTCACTTCGTCGAGGAAGAACCAGCAGGGGCAGCCTACGCCGTAATGCCACGGCGGACAGGTCTTGACGCCTTCGATTTCGACTTTGACATAGCGGGCCAGCACCGGTTGTGCGGCCGTGACGGCAGCCGGAACGAACTTTACGGGCACCGACTGGTCCTCAGGAAACTCCACCTGCCCGAACGGGGTCCAGTCCGCGTTGTCGGACGAGACGGAGTAGCGCACCGAACGGGGCAGCAGAATCCACTGGCCCAGCTGGTGCAGGAAATCGGTCTCGACCGTCGAGAAGGTCACGTCGCGGCCCAGATCGACGACGAAGGCGCCGTCCTTGCCCTCCCAGCCCGTCCAGCTCTCGACAAACGACGCGCCGCCGAAAAGACCGTCGGTCAGGGTCTTCTCGCCCGACGCCCGGTATTTCTCCGCAGGAGCGTCGATCCAGACGATCCGCGCGCCCAGCGCCAGATTGGAGTTCTCCGCAGGAAGGTAACGTTTGCGGTAGAGCCGGCAGTATTCCTGCGGACTGTTGTTGCGCTCGTTGAGCGTTTTCACGCCGAATTGGGTCACGTATTTCTCGAACGCGTCCAGCTCGCTCACCACGGCGCCGAGGTCCTTGTCGGCCGTCGTGCGGGTGATTTCGAGGTTGGAGTACATCAGCGGCAGACGCGTCAGGCGCACGCGGCGCAGCAGGACGGAATCCCCCGCCACGGCCCGCTCGGCGCAGTCGAACAGCTCTCCGTAACGCTTGCGGCAGGCGGCGTTGAGCATGCCGTCCTTGTGCGAGACGGGAGAATCGTATATCCACAACCGCTGGCCGCCCGCCAGCAATGCGCCTTCGAGCAGTTTTTCGTACTGATAAATATAAGGCGCAGCGGGTCCGTAATAGCCGCGCATGAAACGCAGCATGAGCGAATCGGTATCCTGATCGGGATTCCACATCAGCTTGGCGACCACATAGGTGCGCATCTCCGAGAAATCGCCGCCGTACGAGCCGCCGATCTGCGAGAAGTGCATCGTGGCGTGGTTGCGCCGGAAAAGCCCGATGTTGGGTTTGAGTATCGGAAAGTTGGGGAACGGAGCGACCATGTTGTCGAAATTGATGCCGTAGTCCCACACGAAGATATTGTCCGACAGGGCCGCCCACCCCTCCATCGCTTCGATGAACTCGCGGCCCGACGCATTGTCCGTAAGGGGCACTTCGCGGTCGCAGTCGATGTCGCACAGCATGATATTGACGTTGGGCAGCGGCTTCACGTGCTTCGGGGGCTGCATCGTAAAGAGGTAGGCCAGCGTCGAAAACTCCTTGTCGGGGAAACGCTCTGCCAGCTTGTTCAGGAAGCGGATATAGTTGCCCGAAGGCGCACCCTCGTACTGGTTGACCTTCTCGCACTCCTCGCAGCGGCAGTAGGTGAAATTGCTGTCATTCTGGCTTATGGAGATGATGTTCATGCCGGGGTTGGCCCGGAAGATCGAATCGACCTTCGCAGCCGCCAGCTCGAAAAGCTCGTCGTTCGTCAGGCACCATTGGCTGGCGCGCCCCGGACGGCGTTCGCCGTTGATGAACGAGTAGTATTCGGGATGCTCCGCGCCGTAGACCGACGCAGGAAGCAGGCTGTTGAAGGTGTGCACCCACAGGCCGCCGGCAAAGATGTCGCGCGGCTCCTCCAGACGCAGGGTCAGCCGATACACGGAGTCCTGCGCCATGCCGTAGCCCTGACTCTGGCGATAGCGGAACGCCGGGTTTTCGGCGAAGTCCATCGCCGGAAGCGTGACGGTCGGATTCCGGTCGAGTTCATAGACCCCGGCGGCGAAGTAATCCAGCCCCAAGTAACGTTCCAGCAGCGTCATGACGCCGTAAACCGCCCCCTTGTCGCCACCGCTGCTGATGCGCAGCACGCCTTCCTGCGTGCGAAGGCGGAAGCCGTCCTCGGCAAGTCCCGCGGTGTCCGAAGCTCCGATCAGGATGTCGCCCTTGCGGGGCGTCACGTCATGCAGCAGGGGCAGTGTCGCACCGGTCGATTCGCGGACGAATCGCTGCAGCAGCTGCGCGGCCGTGAGATCGGCGGCAGTTTGCTGCGCCACGACGATCCGGGCCGCAGGTTTGCCGTTGCGGGTCAGCCGGGTCTGCGCCCGGACTCCGGACGAGACGAGCAGCAGCGAGACAACGAATATCCAGCGGAAGAGTCTCATCTATTTGCGGTTTTGAAGTTCGAAAGTCAGCCGTCCGCCCCGCAGCAGCTCGTCGTGGCCGATGCGGTATCGCTTCAGCGGTTTGCCGCCGAGCGTCATCGAGCGGATATAGACCGCGCCGGAATCGGGACGCTTCGTCTCGATGACAAGTTCCCCGGCCGGATAGTATTTCCTGTCTAGCGTAACGGTCACCCGATCGAAAACGGGCGAGGTGAGCGTGTAATACGGCTCACCCGGACAGTCGGGATAGAAGCCCATCATCGAGAAGACGGCCCACGCCGACATGGTTCCGGTATCGTCGTTGCCGGGAATGCCGTCGGGCGCAGTGGTGAAATATTTGGCCAGCAGGCGGTTCACCTCGCGCTGCGTACGCCACTCCTCGCCCCGGAAATAGCTGAAAAGGTAGGGATAGGCGATGTCGGGTTCGTTCGCGGGATCGTAAAGCCCCTCGTCGAAGACCATTTGCAGCTTGTCGATGAATTTGCGCCGGCCGCCCATCAGCTTCGACAGTCCGTAGACGTCGTGCGGGACATAGAACGTATAGTTCCATGCCGAGCCTTCGTGGAAACCGGGGACCGGCTCGAAATTCTCGCCCTGCCGCGGATCGAACGGCGTCAGGAAACCGCCCTCCCCGGTGATCGGACGGAAAGTGCCCGATTCGGGGCTGTAGTAGTTCTTATAGCCGAGCGAACGGTTCCGGAACAGCGCCGCGTCCTCCCTGCGGCCGAGCGAATCGGCCAGCAGCGACAGGGCATGGTCGGCGATGTAGTATTCCAGCGCGTGCGACACGGAGTTGTCGCCCGAAAGGTCGCGGGCGTAGAAGCCCAGCGGCACGTAGCCCTTTTCGACATAGGGATCGATGTCGGGGCGCATCCTGTTCTGCGCGCCGGGCGTCGTGGCCGACTTGCGCATCGCCTCGTAAGCGGCGTCCATGTCGAAATCGCGCAGGCCCTTCATCCACGTATCGACGATCACCGGGATGGCCGGGTCGCCCTCCATGGTGAAGGTTTCGCGGCCGTAAAGCTCCCACTTCGGCAGCCAGCCCCACTCCTTGTACATGCCGATCATCGAACGCACCATTTCCAACTGGCGTTCGGGATAGACCAGCGTCATCAGCTGGTGCAGGTTGCGGTAGGTGTCCCAGAGCGAGAAAACCGTATAGCGGTTGCCCTCGGCGGTGCGGATTTCGGCGCTCTCCATCGCGGGGTATTCACCGTTGACGTCGCTCAGCACATTGGGATGGATCAGCGCATGATAGAGTCCCGTATAGAAAACCTTCTTCTGCGCGTCGGTGCCGCCCTCGACACGGATGCGGCCCAGATCGTCGTTCCACGAGCGGCGCGCCGCGGCACGGATGTCGTCGAACGAACGCTCCTGTTGCTCGGCTTCGAGGTTCAGGCGCGCATTCTCGACCGACACGAACGAAACGCCCATGCGGACTTCGAGCTGCTCGCCCTCCGTCGTTTCGTAGCTGAACCACACGCCAACGTCGTCGCCCGCGAGTTCACGGTCGTAGTGCGTATAGAGTTTGTAATTGCCGGCATCCTTGTCCCACTCGGCTTCAACACCGTATTTGGGGGGCTGTTTCTTCCAGAATCCCGTGGCGGAGGGGCGTTTCGAGACGCGCATCACGAAATAGATCGGGAACACCGCCTGCGGGTTGTAGCAGAACGTGCCGAGCAGTTTCATGCCCTCGACCTCGGCATCGCTCACGCGGCGCACCCAAGCCCCCGATTCGTTGGTAAGGCCCTCGCCCAGATTGAGCAGGATATGGCTCTCGCCCGCCGGGAAGGTGTAGCGTTCGGCCGAGCTGCGCGGCGTGGCCGTCACTTCGGCAAGGACGCCGTACTTCGAAAGCCGGTTCGAATAGTAGCCCGGAGAAGCGGTTTCACCGGTGTACTTGCTGCCGTAATTGCGGTAATCGACGTCGAGCGCGCCCGTGGTCGGCATCACCAGCAGCGATCCCAGTTCGGGGCACCCCACGCCGCTCAGCGTGACATGGGCGAAGCCCGTGAAGAACTTGTTGTGGAACTCATAGGGCGCGGACCACCAGCGGGCGTCCTTATCGTAGACGTTCTCGTCGGAACCCATCACGTTGAAGGGAACCACGGACATCATGCCGTTGGGACACACCGCGCCGGGGTTGGTCGTGCCGAAGTTGGTCGTGCCGACGAAAGGATCGACCCAGTCGGCAGGTTCCTGCGCACGCAGCGGTGCGCAGAAAACAGCTGCGGCGAGCGCAGCAGTTAAGAGCGTTCGTCGCAGCATCGTCAGAGAATATTGTTTTCCTTGGTAAACTTGACGATTTCGGGGATATAACCGAAGGCAAGGCCCGTGACGGTGTCGGCGCATCCGTAATAGACGGCGATCCGGCCCGTTTCGGGGTCATGGAGCGACGCGCAGGGGAACGTGACGTTCGGAACGTCGCCCGTCAGCTCGTAAATCTCGCGCGGCGAAATCAGGTACGGGCCGCTGCGGGCGATCGTCTTCCACGGCTGGTCGAGGTCGAGCAGCGCCGAACCGAACGCATAGACATAACCGTTGCACGAGCGCAGCACGCCGTGGTAGAGAAGCAGCCAGCCCTCGGAGGTTTCGATAGGCACGGGACCCGCACCGATCTTCATGCACTGCCATGCCGACACCTCGAAGGCCGCGGGCGACATCACATGACGGTGGCGGCCCCAGAACTCCATGTCGGGCGACTCCGAGTAGAAAATGTCGCCGAAAGCCGTATGGCCGTTGTCGCTCGGACGCGACAGCATGGCGAAACGGCCGTTGATCTTGCGGGGGAACAGCACGCCGTTGCGGTTGAAGGGGATAAAGGCGTTCTCCAACTGGTGGAACGTCTCGAAGTCGTCGGTCCACGCGATGCCGATCGTCGGGCCGTGGTAGCCGTTGCACCACGTCACATAATACTTATCCTCGATCTTGGCTACGCGGGGATCGTAACCGTAAACCCACTCGGCGATTTCGGGATCGGCGCCCACGAGTTTGAAATCCTCCTCGCAGATATCCCACTTGATGCCGTCCACCGAGAAAGCGGCGTGGATGCGCATGCGGCGGTTGGTGTCGTCGCAGCGGAAAACGCCCGCATAGTTATACTTACCTTTCTTGAAGGGAATGACCGCCGAGTTGAAAATGCTGTTCGACGTCGAAAGCGCGTCGCGCGGGATGATCGGATTGGCCGAATAGCGCCACATCACTTCCTTGGAGCCGGCGGGACGATCCTCCCACGGCATATCCGGCATGGCCGGGCCTACGATTTTCAGGTTGTTGTCCATAGTTTTACGTTATCTGTTTATTCGTTGATCAATTCTTTGTCGATCTCCTCGGCCGTCACCTCTTCGGTATCGGGATGGGTGAAGGGAATGCGCGCGGCGAGCAGGAAGGCGGGAACCGTCGCCAGCAGCGCCCACATGAAGAAATAGTGATAGCCGCCCAAGCTGTCACAAAGCCAGCCGCTGATCATACCCGGAAGCATCACGCCGAGGTTGGCAAGCGACGACCCGAAAGCGTAGTGCGCCATCTGGTGCGGGCCGGGCGCCACCTGCTGCATGATGAAGAGCGTGAGTCCCACGAAGCCGAAGCCGTAACTGAAATATTCGAACACGATGGCCGCGCAGATCAGCACGGGACTCGAAGGCTGGAACCACGCCAGCAGCGCGTAGACCACGAACGGAACGTTGAAGATGCAGACCAGCGGGAACAAGGCGCGCCGCAGTTTGAGCCACGAAATGAAATAGCCGCCCAGAATGGACCCCACGACGAAGGCGATCACGCCGAACGTACCGTAATAGAGTCCGATCTGCTGTTCGGTAAGGCCCATGCCCTGCTGATCGAGCGGAGCGTTGAGGAACAGCGGCACGATCTTGATGACCAGACCTTCGGCGAAGCGGTAGAAGAGGATGAATGCGAAATAGATCCAGATGTATTTCTTCTTGAAGAACTCCAGAAAGATGCGCTTCGTTTCGCGCATGGCGCCGCCGAAACTGTCAGCATGGGCCGTCGCGGCGCCGCCCGAAGGCAGCATGCGGATGTGGTACAGCCCCAGCAGGAAGAGAATGCCGCCGCAAAGGCCCATCACGGTCATCCACGCCTGCACGATTCCGACATGGTCCTTGAGCGCGCCGGCCAGATAGACCAGTCCGCCCATGGCGAAGACCTTGGCGATGTTGTAAAAAGCGCCCTGCCAGCCGATGAACTTGGCCTGCAGGTCTTTGGAAAGTTCGGTGATATAGACGCCGTCGGTGGCGATGTCGTGCGTCGCGCCGCTGAAGGCCACGACAGCCATCAGGGCGATGGCGTAGGGGAAAAAGTTGGGAAGCGGAAGCGACAGGGCGACCAGCGCAAGTCCCAGACCCGAAACCAGCTGCGTGGCGACGACCCAGAATTTCTTGGTCCTGAACATCTCCATCAGAGGACTCCAGAAGGGTTTGAGCGACCACGGCAGGATAATCAGCGAGGTCCAGAGCGTAATGCGGGCATCGTCGATACCCAGCCCTCGGAACATCAGCGTCGCTACCATGTTTACGATGATGAACGGGAGCCCCATGGCAAAATAGACCGTGGGGACCCATGCCAGCGGCGATACTTTTCGGGAATTTGCAGACATCGGTTCTTTTCAGGTTAAGGTTAGAATTGATGCAAAGATAGTAAAACTTTTTGCAACCGCAGACGGTATTGCACCCCGTTCTGCGCCTTTGTTTCTATAAATAATACAATTTCACAAGACAGGTTACTAATCGAAATAACAAATTTTACATTCGAAACCGGGAAATCGGCCGAACAGGGCGCATGCACTCCGTCCGACCCGCCGGAAAGCACCGCCCGGACCGGAACACGCCCTAAGGCCCGGAAGAGCGGCGGACTCAGGAAAAACGGAAGACAGACTCAGGCAGGCAGAAGAAAAAAAGCTCCCTTGCGGGAGCTTTATATGAAAGGCCATACCGGAGATCACTTCGCCTTCGCCTCGCAGTAGGCGCAGCGGCACGAGCCGTCGGGCAGGCGGTGGAAAAGCCGGTCGACATCTTCGGTCGCCGAGATGCAACGCCGGTTGGAGCACTCCATCTCATTGACGACGTAGTCTTCGCTGAAAACGGGAGTCTTCTCGAAGGGCTTGTTTTCGTCGGCCCAGCGCAGCAGTGTAAGGATCAGCGCCATGCGTACGAACTTGCCGTTCTCGACCTGCCGGAAATAGGCTGCGCGGGGATCGTTGTCCACGGCGCGCGTGATTCACGCGCGGCAGCGGGTGCAGGATAATCATATCCTCCTTGGCGGTTTCGAGCTTTCCGGGATCGAGCACGAAGCTGTTCTTCACGCGGTCGAACTCCTCCTCGTCGAGGAAACGTTCCTTCTGCACGCGCGTCATGTAGAGGATGTCCAGTTCGGGCATCACCTCCTCCATGGTCTCGACTTCGCGGAATTCGAGTTTCGAATTCTCGCTCATCTCGGCCAACATGTAGTCCGGAAGACGCAGCTCCTGCGGGGCGATCAGGATCACCTTGATCCCCGAATAGCGCGACAGCGCCTTGATGAGCGAATGGACCGTACGGCCGAATTTCAGGTCGCCGCAGAAACCGATCGTCATGTTGTCGAAACGCCCCTTCTCGCGCTTGATCGTCAGAAGGTCCGTAAGGGTCTGCGTCGGGTGGCTGTGGCTGCCGTCGCCCGCATTGATGACCGGAATTCCGGCGTACTGCGAAGCTACGAGCGGCGCGCCCTCCTTGAAGTGGCGCATGGCGATAATGTCCGCGAAACAGCGGATCACACGTACAGTGTCCGCCACGGTTTCGCCTTTCGACACGGACGACGAATTGGCGTCCGAAAAGCCGATGACGCTGCCCCCCAGCTCCATCATGGCGGAGGTGAAACTCAGGCGGGTGCGGGTCGAAGGCTCGTAAAAGAGCGTCGCCAGCTTGCGCCCCTTGCACGCTTCGCTGTATTTGGCGCGGTTGGCGATGATATCTTCGGCCAACGCCACGATTTGTTCGGTTTCGGCCACCGTCAGGTCGGTCGGGTCAATCAGGTGTCTCATAGGTTGTTTCATTTATCAAAATCGGGGTTTGCAGCCGGCCGGCGGCACGCTGCGGATTGCACGCGGCGCCGACCGGAGTGCGGAGGGAGTGCAAGCCGCATTTCCATGCCCCCAAGCGAGGTGCGGAAAAGCGTCGTGCGATCCCGGCAAACTATTTTTCCATCCAGCTTTCGTCCGACGGATTGTCGCGGAATTTCAGCAGACGGGCCTTGTCTTCGGGCTTGATGTATCCCTCCTCGGCGGCCACTTCCACCAGCGCGTCGAGATTCGAGAGACTGTAATTGACGACGTTCGCCTCTTTCATGCGGTCCAGTCCCTTCTTCATGCCGTAGGTGAAGATCGACGCCACGCCCAGCACCTCGGCGCCGGCTTCGCGCAGGGCGGTCACCACCTCGATACACGAACCGCCGGTCGAGATCAGGTCCTCGATCACGACCACCTTCTGCCCCTTTTCGAGCTTGCCCTCGATCTGGTTGCCGCGGCCGTGATCCTTCGAACCGCTGCGCACATAGCCCATCGGCAGGTCGAGGATCGTCGCGGTGATGGCGGCGTGGGCGATGCCCGCGGTCGAAGTTCCCATCAGCACCTCGGCTTCGGGAAAGCGGGTGCGGACGATCTGCGCCAGCCCCTCTTCGACGTGTCCGCGCACGACAGGCGCCGTCAGCGTCAGGCGGTTGTCGCAGTAAATCGGGCTTTTGATGCCGCTGGCCCATGTAAACGGCTGTTCGGGGCGCAGGAACACCGCGCCGATCGAAAGCAGGTCTTTAGCAATTGATTTCTCCATGATATTCTGTAGTTGTTTATTCCAGCGCCGAACGTAAAATCTTCTCCACCTCCTCGGCATAAATGCCGCCCTCGTGGACCTTCACGCCGTCGACGTAAAACGTCGGCACATAGTAGTAATCGAACGTGTCGGCCAAATCGGACTGCTCCGACTCCTCGATCATTTCGATCGCCACCGGCTGCAGTTCGGGGTGTGCGGCCTTGGCCTGCTCGATGTAACGCAGCGCCTTGCGGCAGAAGGGACAGTTTTTCAGGTAGAAAAGTTTTACCGGTTTCATAATCGACTGTTTTTAATCGTGTTTAATCGCAAAATTCGCTTACGCACCTGCGGTACGCGGCCACGGGGTCCGCTGCGGCGGTGATCGGACGGCCCACGACGATGAAGTCGGAGCCGATCTCCCGCGCACGGGCGGGCGTGGTGACGCGCACTTGGTCCGCAACGTCTCCGTCTGCAAAACGCACGCCGGGCGTGACGGTCAGGAACTCTTTTCCGCAGGCTTCGTGCACCATGCCCGCTTCGAGCGGCGAGCAAACCACGCCGTCCAGCCCCGCGGCACGGGTGTTCTGCGCATATTTGACGATCGTGTCGTTGATCGAAGCGTTGATAAGCAGCTCCTGCCGCATGCGCTCCTCGCTGGTCGAGGTGAGCTGCGTCACGGCGATCAGCAGGGGCCGCGTGCCGTCTTCGCGGGTAAGCCCTTCGAGGGCGTATTTCATCATCTCGACCGTTCCGGCCGCATGGACGTTGCACATATCGACGTCCAGACGCGACAGCACGGCCATCGCCTTCTTCACGGTGTTGGGAATGTCGTGCAGTTTGAGGTCGAGGAAAATCCGGTGCCCCCGGCGCTTGATTTCGCGCACGATGGCAGGGCCTTCGGCATAGAAAAGCTCCATGCCGATCTTGAGGAACGGTTTGCGCTCCTCGTCCCGGAACAGGTCGAGGAACTTGAAAGTGTCTTCCGCCGACTTGAAGTCACAGGCGATAATTACGTCGTGTTGCATCATATCCGATTTTAACTTTATTCTACGATTCCTATAATGTCGCTCAGCCGCTCGATCCCCAGCCGCTCCATCTCGGCGGGCAGGGCTTCGACGATCTCCTTCGAGGCATAGGGATTCACCAGATTCGCGGCGCCGACCTGCACGGCCGTGGCTCCGGCCATCATCATTTCGATCACGTCGCGGGCCGTCGTCACGCCGCCGCATCCCATGACGGGAACGGAGCAGGCTTTGGCGACCTGATAAACCATCCGCACGGCCACGGGAAAGACCGCGGCACCCGAAAAACCGCCCATCGTATTGGCGATCACCGCCTTGCGGCACCTCACGTCGATCCGCATTCCCAGCAGGGTGTTGATCAGGCAGATGCCGTCGGCACCAGCCTCTTCGCAGGCGCGGGCGATCGAGACGATGTCCGTCACGTTGGGCGACAGTTTGATATAGACCGGTTTGGTGGTCACGGCCTTCACCGCGCGCGTCACCTCGGCCGCACATTCGGGCGAAGTGCCGAACGACATGCCGCCGTGCCGCACGTTGGGACACGAGACATTGACCTCGATGATGCCGACCTGCTCCTCGCGGTCGATCCGCTCGCAGCAATAGGCGTACTCCTCGATCGAGAAGCCGCTGATATTGGCGATCACGGGTTTATGAAAGAAGCTCTTCAGGCGCGGCAGCTCCTCGGCGATCACGGCGTCGATGCCGGGATTCTGCAGCCCCACGGCGTTGATCATCCCCGCCTCACATTCGGCGATGCGGGGCGTGGGATTGCCGAAGCGCGGTTCGCGCGTGGTGCCCTTGAACGAGAACGAACCGAGGATGTTGATGTCGTAAAAATCCCGGAATTCGTTGCCGTATCCGAACGTACCGCTGGCCGGAACGACCGGGTTGTCCAGCTTCAGACCGCTCAGGGTGACGGACATATCCGGGGCGGGTTTTCCTGCCGGCCGATTCTGTGCAATGAACTGCTCTCTTACCATATGATCTCCCCTTTCGTTAATACGGGCCCCTCCTTGCAGATGCGTTTGTTGCCGTATTTCGTTTTGCACGAACAGCCCATGCAGGCGCCGAAACCGCATCCCATACGCTCCTCGAACGACAGCTGGCCGTCCTGTGCGACCGAGTCGCACAACGCGCGCAGCATCGGCAGCGGACCGCAGGCATAGAAGTAGTCGAAGTCGATGCCCTGACCGGCAATGGCCGTCGTGACGAAGCCTTTCGTCCCGGCCGAACCGTCGGCCGTTGCGACATGCACGTCGCACCCCAGCGCCCGGAATTCGTCGGCGTAGAAGACCTCGTCCGCCGTGTTGAATCCCAGCACG